>Ga0209398_1000791_pt1 | contig 18209 bp, 12 predicted proteins | sample AshMeaBigSpring_FD_184125 | JGI IMG/M metagenome (GOLD analysis project Ga0209398, IMG submission 184125) | Groundwater microbial communities from Big Spring, Nevada to study Microbial Dark Matter (Phase II) - Ash Meadows Big Spring (SPAdes)... | ecosystem: Environmental > Aquatic > Deep... | reverse complement strand
ATAAGTCATGTTTAAAAAACTAAATGGAGAATACCTGTTCTTCAAACAGCAGACTTTGAATATCCGTACTTTGTTGTTAACCAATATGTTGTACGCATTAATCCTGCCGATAATCGAAATTTTCGTTGGCGCGTATATTATGCGTAACACGGGTAGCTCGTCGTATGTGGCTATATATCAGTTATGTATGTATATTGGTGTGGTGACGACTTCGGTGCTCAACGGTATTTTACTGCAACATTTCAAAGTAGGTTTGCTGTACGGATTTGGGATTATACTGTCGGCCATATCGCTGATGGTTATGATGTTTGTGGAATCGCTGGGTATAGTCGAACTCGGACTTGCCGGATTTGCGCTTGGAGCTTCTACCGGATTTTTCTGGACAAACCGCTACCTGCTTACGCTTAATTCAACCAACGATGTGAACCGTAATTACTTTTTCGGTATTGAATCGTTTTTCTTTTCTACCTGGAGTATTCTGGTGCCGCTGGCAGTGGGCGCATTGCTTGGTAGTATTGATGGAAAAGAACTTTTCGGACAAACTGTTGATGTCAATTCGGGTTATCAGATTATTACGGTTATTGTTTTTGCAATTGCCGTTGGTGCCTGTTTGGTTTTGTCGCGCGGAAAGTTCGAAAATCCCGTACAAAAGAAATTTTTCTATACCAAATTTCATTCGCTTTGGAATAAAATGCTTGCGTTGGCAGGTTTAAAAGGTATGGTTCAGGGATTTTTGGTAACAGCACCGGCCATACTCGTTTTGCGCCTTGTGGGTGACGAAAGTTCGCTGGGACTTATCCAGGGAATAGGCGGCGCTGCTACTGCAGTGCTGGTTTACGTGCTCGGCCGCATTGCCAAACCCAAACATCGTATGCATATTTTTGGCTTCGGACTTATTGTGTTCTTTGTAGGAACGCTTACAAATGGTGTGCTGTTTTCGGCTGTGGGAGTTATCATTTTTGTGTTGTGTAAAGTTGTTTTTCAACCCATTCACGATTTGGCTTACTATCCGGTGATGATGAAAACCATCGATGTGGTTTCGGCTATCGAAGAGCGCAATGAATACGCCTACATTCTCAGTCACGAAATCGGACTTTTCATTGGCAGAGCTTTCGGGATGATTGTTTTTATATCATTAGCTTATTTTATCTCCGAAAATTTTGCTTTAAAATATGCTTTGATAATTGTGGGCGGATTGCAATTAGTATCTTTGCCGTTGGCTAAACATATCGTGAAACTGACGAACAAAAGCGAAGAAAATCAGACAAAACGTGTGGCTTAAATTGACAAAATACTCTATTGAAAAAAATATGAAGACCTTAAAAATAAATATTCTATTGCTTTTTGCCTTTTTTCAAACTCTCAATCTGAGTGCTCAGGATGCTGTGTTGAAAGGAAAAGTGACCGACGCTAAAACAAACGAAGCGCTCATAGGTGTAAATGTAATTGTGGAAGGCAGTAAAACCGGAACAATCACCGATTTGAATGGTGAATTTACGCTTTCGGCCGGCAAAGATGCTAAAAATGTGATTTTCACGTATATCGGCTATACAAAACAGGTAGTAAAAGCAGCTGGCGGAAAAAACCTCACTATCAGGTTAGAGGAAGAAAATACTTCGCTCAACGAAGTGGTGGTGGTAGGCTACGGTACTCAGAAAAAAGCAACTATAACCGGTGCCATCGACAATATCAATTCCGACAAACTGAATATGAGTTTCAGCTCGAATATGCAAAACCAACTCACGGGAAAACTTGCAGGTGTGCGCGTAATTCAGAAAACAGGTGAACCCGGAAAGTTCAATTCGGATATCAATATCCGCGGAATGGGCACGCCGCTTATCGTTATCGACGGTGTGGCTTCAACCATGGATATGTTTAACCGTTTGGCTCCTTCTGAAATTGACAATATATCGGTGCTTAAAGATGCCTCGGCAGCTGTTTACGGTATGAAAGCCGGAAATGGTGTATTGCTGATTACCACCCGCAAAGGCGGCAGCAGCGATGGCAAACCACGCATTGAATACCAGGGAAATATCGGTTTTTCGTCGATGGTAAATCTGAATGCGCCTATGAATGCTTACGATTTTGCCATTATGCAAAACGAAATTCTGAAGTATAAACTTGATCCTCAGGCACCACTGTACGATGCAGCAAAACTCGAAACGATTAGAAATACACCAGGACTGAATGTGTACGATGCCGTTATGCGGTCGTCGAATCCGATTGAAAATCATACTGTTAATGTTTCGGGCAATGTGGGCGAAAAATTTCCGGTAAAGTATTTCCTGTTTGGAAATTACATGAAAGAATACGGATTGTTGCGTTCCGGCGATTTATCGTACGACCGTTACAATATCCGTTCGAATATTTCGGCAGCATTGGGTAACGGACTCAGTGTGGATGTAAATCTTGCGTACGTTTCCGACAAAAAGGAAGAACCTTACAACGATGTAAACCAGCTTTGGAAAAGTATTTGGGGAGTAAAACCGGTGGACGACGATGGCAATGTACTGACAAGTCTGTATGCCAACAACGATGGGGAGCATTACCTGAAAATTGGTCAGACAGGCTACAATCCGCTACCGTTTTCGCAAATTTCCGACGTGGGTTATATGCGCAATTCAACGGCCAATTTCCGCGGACAATTAGCTGTAAACTGGGATATACCTTTTGTAAAAGGGCTTAAAGCAAAATACCTGTTTACCTACGAAAAAAACGATTACGCATACAAGGATAACCGCAAAGCAATCACTTTTTACTCGCAGGGAACGCTTGTGCCAACGGTTTACAATTCGCCTACCAATGTAAAACAAGAGTTTAAGGGCTATACTAAAAACAATATGCAGGCTTCGCTCAATTATGAACACGTATTTGCCAAAACTCATAGTTTAAAAATGCTGGCTTTATACGAGCAGAGCAGTGCTTACAATCCGGGCAATATCAGCGTAATTCGCAATCTGAATTTAGATGTGCTCGACCAAATTTCGGCCGGTTCGGTCGAAGAGCAGCAAATAGGCTCATCGTATCCTTCATTGCTTACCAATCAGGGTATTATTGCTAAAATAAACTACGATTACAGTGGAAAATACCTGCTCGAAACCGGTTTCCGATACGATGGTTCTTCGCAGTTTGCCAAAGGAAAACGCTGGGGATTCTTCCCGAATGTATCAGCCGGATGGAGACTTTCCGAAGAGAAATTTATCAGGGAAAATGCTTTCTTTAGTTTTGTCGAAAATATCAAACTGAGAGCCTCTTACGGTATTTTGGGAGACGACTCGGGAGCATCCTACGAATGGGCAAATGGCTATACATATCCTGTGGGTAAATATATTTTTAACGGAACTATTATAAACGGATTGGCAAACAAAGGCATTGCGAATACAAACCTGACCTGGTACACAGCTAAAACAGCAAATATCGGTATTGACTGGTCGTTCTGGAATGGATTATTCGGCGGAGCAACCGATATTTACCGTCGCCATCGCGATGGATTATTAGCCAATCGTGCTTCGTCTATTCCATCCACTGTTGGAGCTTCCATGCCGAAAGAAAACCTCAACAGCGATATGACGATAGGTTGGGATTTGTTATTGTCGCACACGAATAAAATCGGCAAATTCAATTATTCGGTTACAGGTAACCTCAACATTGCCCGTACCAAAAACCTGCATGTGGAAGGTGCCCGAAAGCTGAATTCGTACGACAACTGGCGCAACAATACCAACGACCGGTGGAACGATATCATGTGGGGCCACGAGTTGCTGGGTCAAATTACTTCAGCCGAACAGGCTGAACTTATACTACTTCACCAAAAAACAAGTCAGAATGCACTGTCGGGTCCCGGCGATTATTATCATGCCGACCTAAACGGTGATGGCTGGGTAACTGAATGGGACGATTTGACTCCTTCTTTTTTGAATAATATTCCTAAAATTACCGGCGGACTCACCTTTACTGCTGATTATAAAGGATTCGATTTGAGCATGGCTTTCAACGGTGCTGCTGCATATACTGTACTTTACGAAGAATATCTGCGAACGCCTCAGGTATTTAACGGAACGGTGGGAGCTTTGGATTTATGGACCGACCGCTGGCGTCAGGATGAGTCCGGTAACTGGATAGCAGGAAAATATCCGCGCTACCGTGCTGAGTGGACTTATTTGCCTAACGTATGGGACGATTCACGCCGCGAACGCAATGCTTCTTATATCCGTCTGAAAAATCTGGAGATTGGATATAAACTCCCAAAAGCGGCACTCAAATTCCTGAAAATGGAAGAAGCCCGGGTATATGTAAACGGCTATAATCTCCTGACTTTTTCGGCCATTAAAGAAATGGACCCCGAATACAGAGGAGCCGAAAACGGTGCAGCTGCCCAATATATGTATCCAATGAACCGGAACTATAGTTTTGGTATTAACGTAACTTTTTAATCTGTAAATATTTATGAAACGATTCAATAAAATAATCATCATCCTTACACTGCTTTCGGGTGTCGTGTCGTGTAACTATTTGGACACACTGCCACCCAACATTATTGATGAAAAAACGGTATTCAGAAACGAATCAACTGTAACTGCATATCTGGCAAAACTGTACTCGGATATTATTTTCGACGATTTCAAACTGAGTGCAAGTGGTTACGATAACGAACAATCGTATTACCGCCTCGAGTATTATACAGGTTATGCCGTGTCGATGCCCAAAAATGATGTCATCGACAAACAGGGACAGGGTATTACCGGAAGTCTCGGGTATTCCAATTTCGACTACGGACGTATTCGCAATGTAAACGACTTTCTGAAAAACGTTACGGAAAATGCCGGATCTTTCGATGCTGCCAAAGTAAAAAGCTGGATAGCCGAAGCACGCGTAATCCGTGCGTGGTATTATTTCAATCTGGCGAAAAGATACGGTGGCCTTCCGATCATTACCGAACCACAGGAAGTGCTTAACGCCTCGAACGAATCACTGATGGTAGCCCGTTCTTCCGAAAAGGAAACCTGGGATTTTATTATTGCTGATATCGACTATGCACTTGCCAACGGAATTGCCGTGAGCAGTCAGCCCGGCCGCATCAACCGTTATGTGGCGCATTTACTAAAAGCACAAGCCGCTTTGTATGCCGCCAGTGTTGCCCGTTATGGTAGTCAACTTACACCCGAACTGGCCGATTACAAAGATTTAAATACAGGAAAACAACTTTCGGGAATTCCGGCAACGGATGCGGCGGCTTATTACCGCATTGCTTTCGATGCTGCCGACTCTGTAATTACTTCGAATAAATATTCCTTAGCCCGAAATCTCGATTCGAACGGTTCTGTTAGTTTTGCAAAACTTTTTGTAAAGCCCGAGAGTCATTCAGAAGCACTTTTGGTGGAATATTTCAAAAAACCACTGATTGGTCATCGCTGGTCGTACTATCATTTGCCAAAACCATTCGGAACAAATGAGTTCGACAATCCGACACTGAATCTGATTGATATGTTTGATAATCTCGATGGAACTTCGGCAAAAGTAAGCACCGATGCCGATGGATGGACAAGCACTTACAATTCGCTCGACGAACCATTCAAAAACCGCGATTACCGCCTTGGTGGTACGGTTTATTATCCGGGCTCCTATATTGGCGATGTGTATTTCGAAGTGCGCAAAGGTGTCATTGTAAATAATGTTGTTAACTCCGCAGTTGGAAATGTAACTGTGGGTGGAACAAGCTATTCCGTACGAGGGAAATACGGTATGGGCGATGCCGAACAAACAGCCAGCGGTTTTATGTGCCGCAAATACATCGACGAAAATAACGTAAAAAATGTGTCGTATACCGAATTGAGCGAAAATCCGTGGCTGATTATGCGCTACGCTGAGGCTTTGCTCATTCTGGCCGAAAGTGCTGCAGAACTTGGTCAGTTTAAAGACAAAGCTAAAAAAGCGCTTGACGATATTCGTACACGTGCCGGATTACCTGCACTGACTTCGGAAAATGATGTAACCATCGACGAAGTACGTAAACAGTGGGTGTGCGAATTTGCGTTCGAAAATACCGTTTTCTGGTGCAACCGCCGCTGGCGAACATTAGACAAAACACTTACAGGCGGTTTCAAACCATCGGGACTCGAACCTTATTGGGATATTACCAACAACAAATGGAAATTTAAAAAAGTAAGCATTGGCAATTATCCTAAAATCAGCTTCCTGAATAAATATTATTATAACCAGATAGATGCAAAAGCAATTTCTACTAACCCGAAAATCATACAGAATTATGGATATTAAGCATATAATGAGAAAGTCAGTTAATGGCCTTTTTATCGCCGCAGTTCTCACATTTGCTTCGTGCAGTTTCGAGGATAACTATGAAGGTCCGAATGCCAGCTTTCATGGCGTGTTGATTGATGTAAATACCAACAAACCCATGCCAAGCGAACAGCCCAATGGCTTTCAGATTCAGTTTCGTGAATTGAGTTGGGGACCCGATGCCGCTTCGCAAAAGATTGAAGGAAAACCCGACGGAAGTTTTAATTTCGATTATTTATTCGGCTATACCGATAAAAAATTCGAAGGCTCGACTTTCAGCGTGGCAACCTACGAAATTCAACCCATAAACGGTGCGTTTGTAATGGCCGGACAGGCAAAGGATACCATTGAGGTGTTTCCGAACAAAAGGGTAGAAGTAAACTTTCAGGTAAATCCGTATATTGTTATCAATCTGATCAGTTCGGAATTGAACGATACAACGCTTACGGTAAAATACAGCATGATGCGTCCCGTGTTTCAGACATCGAAAATAGGGGCTTCGGCGGTGGTTATTTCGAGCCGCACCAAATACCTGAGTGCTTCGCTCAATGCCGGTGGATGGGAAGATAAATATACTGCCCGGAAACAAGCTCCCAATCTGATTACTTATGCCGATAATACGGTTATTACCGAAACAATCAAACTGAATCATGGTAAAAAGTATTGGATTCGCCTGGCGGCAAAATCAACCAAATCGGCGTATTGGAACTATACGGAAACAACCGAATTGGATGTACCATAGAAACTTGCCCCAAGCCCCTAAAGGGGTTCAAGAGTGAAATTAAGCGATTACTTCTGTTTTAGAAGTATAAACAGAATAAGTCTTAAGCCCCCAATTGGGGGTTGGGGGTCATGTTCTAAATTTAGGATTAAATGTTTATTTGAAAAATTATTAGATACAAAAATGAGAAAAATCAGTTTATTAGTTACCTGCATTATAGTTGCAGGATTTGTTTTCGGACAAAACATACCAAAAAGTATTGATTTAAAGGAAACAGGCGATCATCAGCGCCGTGACCTGAGTATGCCGATGTCGCGTATTGTAGTCAACTTTTTCGATTTCAGATCGACACAGACAACGCACGATTACAGCACACGAAATACCATGCCTATCAATATTGCGTATTTAACTACTGAGAAAAATATGCCGGGCAGTAAACCCATCACGCGTTTCAGTCGGTCGGTTACCGACCTGCTTACCATGTATAAAGGCAAAACAAGTGATGATTTTTTGCGCAATGACTCGGTGCTTGGAGCAGCAAAATCGTTTACTACCGAATGGATGCCTCATGCATTGCCATTTACAGCAACGTATCCCGACGGAGCATCGCTGCAAGGTGTTGACTTTATTTACGATGCCAAAACCATGGTGCGTAGCATCTCTTTTACCGGAAATACGGAAAATTATAGCTTTGCCGGAAATTACGGAGGTTTGCTGAAGTTCGAAAACGGCAAAATCATTGTTGAAAATAATAACCTGCGCTATGCCATTTCGTTTTCAGTACCTGTTTCGGGCTTTAAATCCACTAAAAACAAATGGTATGTGTCGCTGGATAATGCTGCAAAATCAAATAAGCTAATTATTGCAGTGGCTTTTGCTGATAAAGGCGAATCGCAGTCGGCGCTTATTGCACGCTCGGAACAACCTGCCAAAAACAACGATATTGAAAAGGTTCTGGTTAAAAACGAAAAATACTGGGACGATTTTCTGAAAAAAGTTCCGCATCCACAAAACTTCGAACTATCGTCGGTTAAAACCTATAATGTACAACCCGAACAAATTCGTCAGGCCTATTACAAGGCCTGGGTGTTTACAGCTCAGAATGTGTTGCCGGAAGATCCGGAACTGTTTCCTTATCCCCAAATTTGCACCGGTAAATCGTCTCTTTGGGACGAAGGAGAAGAACATGCACCATTTTCGGCTGCCTGGGAAAGCTTTATCGGCATGCAGCTAATGGCTTATGTCGACCCCGCTATGTCGTGGAAAGCATTCAAAGGATTGATGTCGCTGGTGGATAAAGATGGCATGCTTGGCGGCGAAAGTTTGCCTTCGCGCAAAGCACAAACCGCATTGATTTTGTATGAACTTACCAAAGACAAAAAATCGCTGGAAGAAATTTATCCTGCCCTCAAACGCTACCTCGACTGGCGCATGGAAATCACACACTGGGTGTATGGCGACATTAAAGCTACCAACAATTTCAAAGATGCTGAATTTGCTTTTTCGGCTTTGGTAGATATACAGTATCTGTTGCGAATTTCCGAAATATTGGGTCAAAAAGCCGACATTCCTGTTTGGAAAAAGAAATTTGATACTTTTGGACAAAAAAGTCTCGGTTGGTTTTGGGAAACTCCACAGACATTACCTATTCAAAACTATTGGGTGGACACCCAAAAACGTCAGGACAGAAATACCATTTGGATTACAACGAGCCTGCATATAAAAGACTATTTAAAAGGCGATTACCTGACAAGTACCATTAAAAAGTTTGACAAAGATTACAATCCCGATTTGAGTTTTGCTAATTTCTTTATGCCCAAATATCCCGATGTGAGTTATTCGGTTTATGGACTGATTGAACACGGTTATCCGGAAAGAGCTCTCGGAACAATGGAAGCTTGTTTGCGCGATATTGCTCGTGGTCGCGCTGCTTTTGCTGAGCAATATATTGGTCCCGATTTCCGTCCCGATGGCGTTCGTCCGTCGCTGTTTGGTTCCAGCATTATTATCGACTTTGTGTTGATGACCAACGGTTATATGCTTGGCGATGGCAACCCCAAAGCTGTACTTTTGCCAACCAAAGCAGGTGGCGTAACCGATATTATGATAAAAGGTAAAAAGTACGACCTAAAAACCGACCCAACAGCCAAAAAATTAACATTTGGCGAACAAGGAAAAACTCCCGCTACTATCACATACAAAAACAAACCTGTTGATTTGAAGGTGAAATAGGATTTCAAAATTCAGAAAGTAGTTTTTAATAATCGCACCCCGCACCAAAGCAAGTCAGAATTGCTGAAGTGCGGGGTGATTTTTGTTGCAACCATTTCCACCCTTTCTTCGCTCATTCTTCGGAGATAATCCATATATAACCCATATATAACCCGTATATAATCCATATATAATCCATATCAAAAAAATATGGATTATATATGGATTGTTTTTGTATTAAATCTGAATTATTTATAGTTTTATTAGCTTACAGCTACGGCAATGAGATGAATATGTAGTAACCGACCTGGTATTCAACGAACGAAATAAAGATTACGAACCTGTGCATGATACCCTTGTCTTGACCGTTGCGGTTGAGTTTGGAGCTTATGATGATTTTGGGAAGCCTGTGGCTGTGAAAGGTGCTGAGCTGGAAAGGTGTTTGGATTGGGGTGAGGATAGTTATTTAGTTTAAAGGGTTTCAAAACGAAATGTCACTAGCATTAGAATCTGCGTCACTAATTGAACCGAGTAAAACATTAAATAGTGTTCAAAGTCCGTTTAAAGAGGATATAGGTTTAGTTTAATAAATTAGTTTTTTAAGGTAAATAGAAAATGCCCGATATTCAGCAATGGATTTTCGGGCATTGTTGTTTTTTTTGTTGTTCAAAGGCAAAAATAATATATGGATTTAAAGTGCTTGCTCTAATCCGTCTGTTGACTGAGAAGTTTTGCAGTTTGATTCGCAGGTTTTAGCAGATATTGTGTAAATTATCGACAAAATACCGATTTTCTATACAAATATCACTATATTTGCACAAAATAACTACTTTTGTACGATATACACTACAAATCAAAATGAAGGAATTAAAGAAATTCGGTAAAATACCGATTGATTATAATGTATTGACTGCGGCGTTGAGCGGATACCAATCGCCTAAAGATAAGATTTCCCTTTTGGAGAAAAATGGTAGTATTATTCGATTAAAAAAGGGGCTCTTTGTAGTTTCGCCTGAGACAAGCCAACAAACAATATCGCGTGAATTGGTGGCCAATCATCTTTATGGTCCATCCTATATATCGCTCGAAAGCGCTCTGTCCTTCTATGGACTTATCCCGGAGAAAGTGTTTGCAATTCGTTCAGTAACGACTAAACGAGCTAAACGATTCTCTACACCACTTGGGAATTTTGAATATCTGACAATTCCTCAGGATTATTATTCTATTGGAATTCGACAGGAGATTGTGAATAACGAATATGCATACATGATAGCTTCGCCTGAAAAAGCAATTTGTGATATGATTTGGTCTGTCCGTAATTTTAGGATACAGTCAGTTAAGGCTATGCAAATTTTTCTCGAAGAAGATTTAAGGATAGATTTATCAGTTATAAAGACATACAATACCGATATTATTAAGAGTTGTATTGAAACAGGAATAAAGAAAACAGAACTTACACAACTATTAAAACTGTTGGAAAAATGAGTAATATATTTGACCAAATGTTGGATCGTTATGAGATTCGTACAAATGATGATTATACAAATGCTTTACACGAAGTAATGCAGCAAATAGCATTGGCAGGTTTATATAGAGGGGGTTTCTTCAATAAGGCAGCATTTTATGGAGGCACTTGTCTTCGCATTTTTTATCAGGTACAACGCTTTTCTGAAGATATGGATTTCTCTCTGTTACACCCCAATGAACATTTTGCATTAGAAGATTATTTTGAACCGATTGCAGCCGAATTTAAAGCGCTGGGAAGAGAAGTAGTGATTAATAAAAAAGAAAAGAAAAACCAAACAAATGTCGAATCTGCCTTCCTCAAAGATGATACAGCCGTATATAATTTGCAATTCAGGACAGAGCAGCGCGTAAAGATTAAGATAGAAGTTGATGTAAATCCTCCAACCGGATTTAGCTCTGAGCACAAATTGCTATTATTGCCATTTTCGTTTATGACCCGTTGTTATGCATTGCCGGACTTGTATGCGGGTAAAATGCATGCACTTCTGTTTCGCAACTGGAAAACAAGGGTGAAAGGGCGTGATTGGTATGATTTTGAATGGTATGTACGAAATAATATTCCATTGAATTTCAATCATTTTTGTGAACGAACCTATCAATTTGGATCACTACAAAAAGGTGAATTAACAAAAGAAGTATTTAAACAATTACTTATAGAAAAGATTGCGAAAACAAGTATAGAGATGGTAAAAAGCGATATTCGACCTTTTATTCGTAATCAGGGCGAAATGGATATTTGGTCAACTGAATATTTTTTACAATTGGTTGAAATGATTCGGTTCGAGTAGGTTTGTAATTTTTAATCACTTAGTTAATCATTGACTCATACTTTTGGGTTTATTAATTGTCTTATATATAGAGAGAGCAATTATATAAGATGCAATAAGCTCAATAAATTCATTAAAAACATTCGATTGATGTAATGAATTTACAATCAAAGACTTAATGCAATCCAACAATAAAATAAAGTCAGACGAAATATTATTACTTGAACTTCAGCTTGGAAGCGAGGAAGCGTTTATTTCTATATACGATCGTTATCACAGAATGATGTATGGAATGGCGTATCGCTATCTTAAAATTGACTATTTGGCTGAAGATGCCGTTCAGGACGTAATGATGCGGATTTGGGAAAAACGCATGACGCTTGAAATTGAAACAAGTTTTAAAAGTTATATTTTTACATCGCTTAGGAACAACATATTAAATCAGATCAGGAGCAAATCGTTTCAGTTAGAGAAAATATATGAGGTTTCGCAATATGAACATGTTTTTGAGGATGATTTATTGGAACAAATTGAGAATGAAGATTTTTTAGTCCAGTTTAATAATGCTATTGAATCATTACCCGAACAAAAAAAACGTATTTGCAAATTAAAACTTACTGAAAAGTATTCGAATCAGGAAATTGCCGAAATGATGAATATTTCTATCCCCACTGTAAAAACGCATTATACGCAGGCTATTAAGATGCTACGAGCCGTATTGGTTAAATTGAAATATGTGATTGCGTTAATTGTTCTAAATCAATAAATTAAACCGGACAAATAATGAAAAGGCCCGAGAATAAAATAATAGACAAAGTTATTGAAAATACAGCCACACCTACTGAGGCGCGTGAAGTATTCCGTTGGTTTGCAACAACCGATGGAAATGAATATCTGTCTGAACGGATTTTAAATGAATCGGCTAATGTTTCGGACAAACAAGCCGCTGATTGGATTGATCATGTGCTGCCAACTGAACGAATGCGCGAAGAATTAAGGCGAAAAGTAAGAAAATACCGACAATTACGCCGTTATATGAGGGTAGCAGCGATTGCAATTCCTTTTATTTTTATCATTAGTCTGATACCGTTTGTTGGTTATCAAAATGGCTTACTCGCAGATACAAATATGGAAGAAATTTACGTACCTAAAGGCGAAAGGCTACAGGTAATTCTGCAAGATGGCACCAAGGTTTTTATTAATTCCGACTCGAGATTAAGATATCCTAAAGTTTTTCAGCTCTTTAAACGAAATGTTGAACTAACCGGCGAAGCTTATTTTGAGGTAAATAAAGAATCGTTACGCCCTTTTACCGTACAAATCGAAAAAATTGATGTCAAAGTGCTGGGAACAAAGTTCGATGTACGTGCCTATACGAACGAACAAAAAATAACTGTTGCACTTGATGAGGGAAAAGTTGCCATGAAAGATTTGGTGGGTAAAGAATTGACTTTGAAGCCAGGAAATGTGGTGGTTTATGATAAAAAGTCAGCAACATTCAGCAGAACGTCGACTGAAATTGGCACCATAACTTCGTGGAAAGAAAATTACCTGCAGTTCGAAAATGCGAGCTTATCAGAATTATTATTTACACTTGAAAGACAGTATAATGTCAAATTTAGTATGTCGGATTCAATTGCATTTGGAGTTCTTTTTAATTTTTCGAGTAAAAAAGTAAATCTCCGCGATGTTTTGTGGGATTTGGAAAAAATATCGAAAGTAAAATTCCATGAAACGAAAAATGGAAATTACGAGGTAATTACAAAAAACTAATCAATAAAATATTTTCAACAAAGCCGTAATGTCAATTGTTTGATAATTACGGCTTTGTCTTTTTCTCATTTATTATTTTCATTCAAATGTCATTTTTTTTATCCTGTATCTCATACTTTATCGAAACTTGGGTGTCATATTATTAGCGAATATAATCCAGAATTATTAATATCAGAAAAAATCAATGAAAAAATCTATTCGGCGTTTAGTATTGGTAAAACTACTAGTAGTGTTTACTCTTTCTTTGTCAGCACAGAGCGTTACTTTAAACTACGAAAATGTTAGTTTAAAAGTGGTGCTTGCATCAATCAAGAAACAAACCGGCTTAAATTTTTCGTACAGCACGCAGCAAGTAAACCCTGAAAGAACCACAAGCATTAGTATTTCGGGCGAACCAGTTGAGAATGCACTTAAAAAACTATTGGCTGGCACTAATCTAACTTTTGAGAAAAAAGATAAGAACATTCTTATTTACGAAAAGCCAAACGCAGAAAAGAACGTCTCTGTAAAATCAAAAAAAATTACCGGCTTGGTAACCGATGAAAAAGGCGACCCGATTATTGGAGCTTCGATTGTAATTAAGGGTATAAATACAGGCACTATTACCAATGTAGATGGAAAATTTAGCTTGGAGGCATCTGAACAAGCGGTTCTGTCAATTTCGTATATCGGATACGTGAGTACCGAAATTAAAGTTGCGTCAAAAAACAACGTACAGGTTGTGCTTAAAGAAGATTCGAAAGCGTTGGACGAAGTGGTTGTTGTGGGATATGCTACTACTACCAAAAGAAAGTTGACTACCGCAATTACATCTGTAAAAATGGATGATATTGACAAAGGTGCAAGCAATAATGCGCTACAATCGCTCCAAGGCAAAACTGCTGGTGTAAACATATCGTCAGGTTCAGGAGTGCCCGGTTCCAATCCAAATGTAATTATTCGTGGGGTAGGTTCGTTTCAGGGTAATAGTAGTCCGCTGTATGTGGTGGATGGAATTCCGATGGAAAGTTTTCCAAGCTTAAATCAAAACGACATCGAAAGCATTGATATTCTGAAAGATGCATCAGCCTCCGCCATTTATGGGTCGAGAGGCAATTATGGTATTGTGCTCATTACCACCAAATCGGGAAAAGCCGGAAAAACAAAAGTGGATATAAACACCCGTTACGGTATGGGGTCGGTAGCCAATGACATTACGATGGCTAATTCGACTCAATATATTGATGTGATGCAGGCAGCGGTTAATAATTACAACGCTCAAAAAGGTACCGCATTAAACTTTTATATTCCAACAACAATTGAAGAAACCGATTGGACGAAACTGATTAGCAGGCAACAAGCTGTAAACTCGGAATTAAATATCAATATTAGCGGTGGCGATGATAAAACAACTTTTTTCGCATCGTTTGGAAATAATACTCAAGAAGGATATATCAACACAAGTCTTTTCCGACAATATAATTTCAGAACCAACCTTACCCACAAAATCAATAAATATTTTAAACTGAATATTAACCTTGGTGTAAATCAGAAATTTAATCAGAAGGTAGAACAGGAAAGCAGTTCGTTAAAAGTATTGAGAACAGCAAGAGAAGAACAGCCCTGGTATAGTCCTTACGATGAATTAGGGAATTATAAAGTAAATGCAGGTGTTAATATTGTGCGTCACAATCCGGTAATGCTTATCAATGAAGAAAACTGGACAGTAAACGGATTAACGGGTTTAGGAACAATTAGTCTCGATTTTACACCCATCGAAGGATTAAAATATACACCGAGTATTAGTGGCTATGGCTATTTGTCGGATGAAATAAAAAAACTGACCGAAAAACACGATGCACGAAAAAATTCGTGGCCAGCCATTACGCAGAATAGGAATGAAAGTTACAGATATGTAGTAAATAATGTGTTGAGTTACACCAATAATGTGGGCGATTTAAACTACACGGCGCTTATTGGTCATGAATTCTGGTATCGGGCGTTTAATGATTTTGGAGCCAAAAGCGAAACCTACTTAAACGGAGCATTTCCATCTTCTAGTTTTGATTTGCTCAATGCTGGTGCAAACATATATGCAGATGGGATTGGGTATGGTGCTTATGCCGTTGAATCTTATTTTAGCCGGTTAACGCTTGATTATAAAGATAGGTATTTTGTAAATGCAAGTATTCGTAAAGATGCCAGTTCCAAATTAACCAAAGAAATACGCGATGGTTATTTTCCATCGGCGTCGTTTGCATGGAAAGCATCGAATGAGAAATTTTTCCCGAAACAAAACATAGTTAACGACCTGAAATTACGTGTCAGTTGGGGACAAACCGGAAGTATCGACCCTATCGGTAACTTCAATGCATTGTCGTTGGTTACGGCTGGTAAAAGCTACTACGGAAAAGCCGGTTTTTCGTTAAGTAACGATGCTCAGCCTTTGAAATGGGAGAAAACAGACCAATATAACGTTGGTCTCGATATGGAATTGTTCAGTGGAAAGTTAAGTTTGAATGCTGACTATTTTTACAAACACTCTCACGATTTATTGTACGACCGGCCAATACAGTACACAAGCGGTTTTACAGCCATCACAGCCAATATTGGTTCAATCGAAAACTCAGGTATTGAGTTAGCAGCTAATTACAAGTTACTTACCGGAAAATTTAAGTTGAACATTGGTGCTAATATTTCATTTATATCCAACAAGTTACTTTCTATTTATCCGGGTGCTCCAAACCCGCTCATACTTCCATCGGCAGGCGGTAGCAGTTTGTATGGCGGTTCAATGCATGCGCTTATTGTTGGGCGACCTGTAAGTACGTATTATTTGTACAACATGCTTGGGCTTTACCAAAAAGACAGCGATGTACCTGAAAAATTGTACAACAAAGGCGTAAGAGCCGGCGATGTTCAATACGAAGATGTGAATATGGATGGTGATGTCAGTGAAGCTGACCGCAAAGATGTGGGGAAAGCTACTCCTGATTATTTCGGCGGTGTAAATACGTCGATGTCGTGGAAAGGTTTTGATTTATCCATTGTAGGGCGATTCTCAGTGGGTGGAAAAGTTTTTGCATCGTGGCAGGGCGCAAATGGAGTTGAAGGCACCGATAATCCTGCCATGTCGCCGGCTTCTACGTCGGTTGGCGAACAATACTTTAATGTTCGCGAATTTTATGCTTTAAATTACTGGAAAGGTGAAGGCACCAGCAATACTGTTCCACGTCCGATAAGAACAGGTGTTCATACAGGTTATTCCACAGGCTATAACTCGCTTTCATCGACCCGCTATTTGGAAGATGCTTCATTTTTCAAACTTCAAACCATCACGTTTGGTTATAATTTACCATCACGTTTGCTGAGCAAAATAAAAATCAATTCGTTGAAATTGTTTGTCACTGCCGAGAACATGCTAACCTTCTCGAAATATTCTGGTTACGACCCCGAAGCTTCATTCAGTAGTAGTCCAGCCAACTCAAACTATGGTGTTGATTTTGGTTTGGAACCTAATTTGCGTGTTATTTCAGGTGGTATTAGTATTAAACTTTAAAAATTAAAAACGATGAAAAACACTATATATATTGGTTTATTTGCAGTGATTCTGCTTTTTAGTTCCTGCGAAAGCACTTTAGATTCTATTGTGCCAAAAGACAAAATTGCTCAAAGCACTTTAACTGTAAACGATATCGACCGACTTCGGAATGGGGTTTATAACGAAATGGAAGATTTTGTTTGGGCGGTGTATTTCGACTTTGATATCAAAGGCGAAAACTTCAAGGCAGGTCCGGGCTTTAGTTTGATTGACCCTGTTTCGATGATACCTGCGGGTGCCGACGTTGATGGAATTTGGAGAAGTGCGTATTTAAGACTTCGAAGTGTGAATTTTATGATTGAAACGCTCGATAAATTAAACGACCCAAAATTTGCAACCGTTCGGGGCGAAATGTATTTCTTCAGAGCGTTGATATACTATCATCTGGTAACTCGTTGGGGTGGCGTTCCTATCTTGAAAAAGAGAACGTACGATGTGGTTCAGCGTTCAACCGAACAAGAAGTTTGGGATTTTATAATCAGCGATTTAGAGGTTTCTGAAATCAATATTGGAGAATTTAAAGAAAAATGGTATGCATCAAAACCTGCCGTTTACGGCTTATTGGCAAAAGTATATCTGGCGCAAAACAACAAAGAAAAAGTGATTGAATACTGTAATAAAGTAATTGACCTGAATAAGTTTGTGCAAGCTACATCGGCTAACGAATATGCCTCAATGTTTGTAGCAAGTTCGGCAAGTAAAGAGGTGATTTTTGGGTTGTTAAATAACAATTCTACCAATAAACACTTAATTTATCAAAAAGTAAATGATGTAGATGGAACGTGGGAATATGCTGCTTCGTCAATTCTTTTTACTTCGCTTTATGCAGATTATACCATTGGTGGAGCAACATTTGCAGGCGACAAACGCAAAACAGCTGTTTTCAGTTCAGATGCTAATCGAATTATAAAATTTCCGAACGGGAAATCCGGTCAACAACTTGTTTCGACTACGAATGCAGATTATACTCCCTTGAATATTTTGAGATTTTCGGATATTTTGTTGATGAAAGCTGAGGCTCAGGGAACTGGTGCAGATGCTGCTGCAACACTTAAACCCTATTTTACAAATAGATATGCCACATCACCTGCCGAAGCAAACATTGCAGCTTTGAATGCAGCCGATTTTCAAAATCTGATTTTGAATGAAAGACGAAAAGAATTTTTTGGCGAAGGACAACGGTGGTACGACCTGAAACGAACTGGCAGAACCGATTTGCTAACAACTTTGAACGAGCGAAACTTTCTGTTGTATTATCCTGTACCTCAAAGCCAAAAGGACATAGCCGGATATACACAAAATGATGGATATTAATTTATGTATGTTGAATTTG
>Ga0209398_1000786_pt1 | contig 18309 bp, 13 predicted proteins | sample AshMeaBigSpring_FD_184125 | JGI IMG/M metagenome (GOLD analysis project Ga0209398, IMG submission 184125) | Groundwater microbial communities from Big Spring, Nevada to study Microbial Dark Matter (Phase II) - Ash Meadows Big Spring (SPAdes)... | ecosystem: Environmental > Aquatic > Deep... | reverse complement strand
TTAACGCTTAAACAACCATCATTTTTAATAAATAGTGATTGAAATTCCTGCTTTAACCCATCAATTGTAAAAAAAAACACCAAACCCAATGGTTTCTTTACTTTTGCAGCCAATTAAAAGCAGCTAACCAATCATGTTGCCCTTGATAGAACAAATAAATACCGATAGATTACCCAAACATATTGCCATTATTATGGATGGTAATGGACGTTGGGCCGAAGAAAAAGGTCAAGAACGATTATATGGTCACTTTCATGGTGTAGAAAGTGTACGAGATATTGTGGAAGGATGTGCCGAATTAGGCGTTGGTTATTTAACTTTATATGCATTTAGCACTGAAAATTGGGATAGACCACAGCCTGAAGTTGATGGATTAATGACTTTATTGGTAGATACCATAAGAAAAGAAGTTCCTATTTTAAATAAAAACAATATTCGATTACATGTAATTGGCGATATGAATATGTTGCCAGAATTTGCATTTAACGAATTACAAGAGGCTTTAGAAATGACAAGCCAAAATACAGGGTTAAATCTTGTAATGGCATTAAGCTATAGTAGCCGTTGGGAATTGGTAAATGCGGTTAAAAATATTGGTTTAGATGTTGCCGCAGGAAAAATAAACCCTACAACAATTAACCAAGACACTTTACAGCAATACTTAAGTACTAGCAATTTGCCTGATCCTGAATTGATGATAAGAACAAGTGGTGAGTATAGAATTAGCAATTTTTTATTGTATCAATTAGCATATGCAGAATTGTATTTTACCAATACAAGATGGCCAGATTTTAGAAAAGAAAACTTGTATGAAGCAATTATCGATTTTCAAAACAGGGAACGTCGTTTTGGCAAAACAGGAAAACAAATTAAACAATCAACTCCCATTATTTCATAGCTAAAAAGTTAGGTAAAGTGCTTATTTAACAAACACTTTTAAATAAACCACTTAATTTGCCTTTTTTAGAAAAAGCCAAAACCTGTTTTTTAGGCACTTTGGCATTTTATAAACTGAATAAAGCTACCACACAAACTAGAACCGGATGCAGCAAGTGTATAAATTTTTATGTTTTACGGCCTTTTTTTTAAGTATAGGTTGTATAGTAAACGCTCAAGAAACCGATACTACTATTACCAATATTGATGCCGATTTGGTAAATCTTTTTACCCAAAAAGTACCCAAAAAATATAAAATTGCCGCCATTAAAGTAACAGGTAATCGCTTTTTCGACGAAAACTTGTTATTGTCTATCTCTAACTTAAATGTAGGCGATGAAATCACTATTCCTGGTGGCGATAATTTTGCTAAGTCGATTAATAAACTTTGGGCACAAAACTATTTTAGCAATGTAGAAATATTTATAACTAAGTTAGAAGGTAAAAATATTACAGTTGAAATTGCAGTTACCGAACGCCCTCGTTTATCGAAGTTTACTTTTTCTGGTATTAAAAAAGGCGATGCAGAAGAATTAAGCGGAAAAACAGGTTTAGTGCCTGGTCGTATTGTTACAGAAAATATGAAACGTACCGCTAGCGAAATCATTACCAAATATTTTGCAGAAAAGGGCTTTCAAGACATTACTATTAGAATTGAAGAAAAAAAGGATAACAATTTAGAAAATGGTTTATTGGTAAACTTTGTGGTAACAAAAGGCATTAAAGTACGCATTAACACCATCAACTTCGATGTTACAGCTTTAGATCCGCTAAAACTGAAAAAACAATTAAAAGATACCAAAGAAAAATCTCGTTTTTCTTTATATAAAGCCGACGACGGTGGTGGATTTGTACAAGTAAAACCATACACTTTTCAAGATTATTTAGCAGAAAAAGGATATTTAACTTTTAGTAAAACAAAGCGTTTATTAGACCCCTACGTTCGTTTAAAATTCTTTACAGGAGCCAAGTTTAATGAAAAGAAATTTACAGACGATAAAGAAAAACTACTTGAATATTATAACAGTCTTGGCTACAGAGATGCTGTAATTGAAAAATCGCAGGTTTACAGAAATAAAAATGGGGCCTTAAATATTGATGTTAAAATAGGAGAAGGTCGTAAATACTACTTTGGTAACATTACTTGGAGAGGAAATACCAAATATTCTGATTCTGTATTGGCAGCAATTCTTGGAATAAGAAAAGGTGACATTTACAATCTTGAAAATCTTAATAAAAAATTAGGTAAAGGTTCTCCTGAAGGGGGTGATATTAGTGGTTTGTATATGGATGATGGTTATTTGTTTTTTAGAACCGATCCTGTAGAAACAGCCGTTTACAACGATACAATTGATTACGAAATTAGAATTGTAGAAGGGCCACAGGCAACTATTAAAGCAGTAAATATTACAGGTAACGATAAAACCAAAGAATACGTAATTAGACGTGAAATAAGAACTGTACCGGGTGAAAAATTCAGCCGTTCCGATTTGGTTCGTTCTCAACGTGAAATTGCCCAATTAAACTTCTTTAACCAAGAAAAAATTGGTATAAACCCTGTTCCAAATCCTGATGATGGAACGGTAGATATTAACTATTCGGTAGAAGAAAAATCTAGCGACCAATTAGAATTAAGTGCAGGTTGGGGTGGCAATATTGGATTAACCGGAACGCTTGGGGTAACGTTTAACAACTTCTCTATAAAAAATATTTTTACAAAAAAAGCATGGGATCCGTTGCCAATGGGTGATGGACAAAAACTAAGTATTCGTGTACAAAGTAACGGTAGAGCATTTCGTTCGTATAACTTTTCATTTACCGAACCTTGGTTAGGTGGAAAAAAGCGTAACGCCTTTACATTCTCTATTTACGATACCAAATTTGCCAATGCCTTTGATCCGTTAACAGGTGGATTTTCGAGTGCTGCTGCTAATAGTTCGTATATACAAACTACAGGTATAGGTATAAATATTGCCAAACAATTAAAATGGCCCGATGACTTTTTCTCTTTATCAATGGGTATAAACTTTGCTAGGTATAAACTAAAAAATTATGCTCTAGATCAAAATTTAACATTGAAAGATGGTACCATTTTTAATAATGGATTTTCTCACAATATCAATTTTAAAATTGCATTACAACGTAATTCTGTAGATCAGCCATTGTTTCCAACAAGAGGATCTAATTTCTTGGCTAGTTTAGCATTAACACCTCCTTATTCATTAATTAATAAAAGTATTGCAACAGCAAACAATCCTTACAAATTAATTGAATACCATAAATGGCGTTTTACGGGTGAATGGTATGTTCCTTTGGGCAAACCACATGGTGAAGAACGCAACAAAATGTTTGTATTAAAAGCGGCTGCTAAATTTGGCTTTGTGGGTAACTATAACTCAGATTTAGACATTTCTCCGTTCGAACGTTTTCAGGTAGGTGATGCAGGTTTGGCTAATCAGTTTGCATTATTGGGTTTCGATATTATTGCTCATAGAGGTTATCCTGTTTATCAAACATCAAATCCAAAAGTTAATCCTGATCAATCTGGAGCAAGTAAGTATTTTACCATATTTAATAAATATACCATGGAGTTAAGATATCCGTTAAGTCTTAATCCAAGTAGCACTATTTATGCATTAGGCTTTTTTGAGGCAGCAAATGGTTGGTATAGTATGAAGGAATATAACCCTTTTCAATTACGTCGTTCAGTAGGTATTGGTATGCGTTTCTTTTTACCAATGTTTGGATTGCTAGGGTTTGATTATGGTGTGGGTTTAGATCGTTTTACACCTAACAACAAACTTAAAGATGCGGCAAGATTTACCTTTATGTTAGGTTTTGAACCTGAATAATGGCAATGTTTTTGAAAGTAATGTTTTACTAAAATGTATAATGTATATGAAAAAAATTGCTTTAATTGTTTGCTTTTTAAGCATTGCTTGGTGCGGTTTTGCTCAACGATATGCTATTATTGATACGAAATATATTTTGGATAAATTGCCGGAATATAAAAATGCAGACAAAAAAATGAAAGCTATTAGCGAACAATGGCAAAAGGAAATAGATGATAAACAGGTGGTTTTAGATAAAATGTATAAAGATTTTGATGCAGAACAATACATGCTTACAGAAGCCTTGAAGAAAAGCAGAGAAACAGAATTATTTAACAAAGAGAAAGAAATTAGAGATTTACAAAAAAAACGCTTTGGATTTGAAGGCGATGTGTTTAAAGAACGCCAAATTCTGGTAAAGCCCATTCAAGACAAAGTGTACAATGCTGTTCAAAAAATTGCAATTGCTCGTGGTTACGATTTTATACTCGATAAAAGTGAAGGAATTACTATTATATTTGCCGACCCCAAATTAGATAAGAGCGACGATGTTCTTAGAGAATTAGGAATAAAACTTTAACAAACAAAGATTACGTTTAACACAAATCATTCAAAAAAACAGACAATGAAACAAGTTTTAGTAGTATGTGTAGCTTTTGCAGCTAGCCTTTTTTATAGCAACAATACACATGCACAAATGAAAATTGGCACTTTCGACGAACAAAGTGTTTTAGGTTTAATGCCAGGCATTCAAAAAATTGATACGCTTTTACAAAAATTTATGAACGATTCTTTAAAACCAGAATACGATTATGAATTAAGTGAATTGATGCGTAAAGACAGCACATTTAAAAAAGATTCAATTACAATGAATGCTGGTGTACGTGGAATTATGCAAAAAGAAATTAACCAACACAAATACAAAATTGTAAATTGGCAACAATATCAAAACCAAATTTTGGAGCAAAAGCAAGAAGAGTTTTTATATCCTTTTAAACAAAGAATTTACGCTTCTCTTGAAAAAATTGTAAGAGAACAAAAATATACCCACGTTGTAAAAAGCGATGTATTTTTAATTGCTCCACCACAAGATAATTTGGTAATTAAAGTTGCTTTAGACCTTAAATTAAAATTCCCTAAAGAGGTAGAAGATCAATTGAGAGAACAGGGTTTATTGGGTGAAGCTGCACCTGCAAAAACTGCAGCTCCGAAAGCAAACACAAAACCAGCTCCAAAAAACTAGATAATTTCCTATACTTATCAATAACTTGAGCCACTCCACATTTGTCGAGTGGCTCTCTTTTTTGGGTGAGTTTGTTGTATTGTTGAATAAAGTTTTTAAAGCCGAAAGGCTGCTTGATTGAGCAAAGTAGCTAGCCAACGAAGTATGGCTACTACTTGCGAAAGCAAGAACAACTGTTGATAGATTTACCGTTGCTGAAAGCCCCCCAACAATCTAACCACTCACTTCGTCTAACAAATGAACAATATGCTCGTAGTTTTTGCCTGAATAATGACTCATTGCCATTTCACAGGTTTTGCCACTACTATAAAAACCATCACATTGTTTTTCTTTAATTTCTGCAATTTCTAAAGCTGTTGCCGATTCGGTTAAATCTGGAACTAAAAATCCTCTATCTCCTGCCATGCCACAACAACCTGCATATTTTGGAATGATTACTTGTTGGCTACAAGCCTGAGCAATGGCTTTAAAATCATCGTCTAAATACAATTTTTTTGCCGAACAAACTGGATGTAATACAATTTCTTTTTTGCTTTGCTGAATAGGTAGTTGAGGCAATACTGTTTTTCTTAGAAATTCTGTGGTATCTATCCAAGTAATTTTTGCAAACTTTTGCTTGTATGCTTCTGTAAAAAAACTTTGGTTGTGTAATAAAGTATAGGTGCAAGAAGTAAAATCGCAAACAACGGGTATTTGCCCATTATTTGTCCATTCAATTAACGCATCAATTGTTTTTTCTTCTGTGTGTCTAGCAGCGGCTAAAAATCCTTTGCTACTAAAAGGCTGTCCACAACAATGACCTGTAATTTCTTTAGGCAACAATACTTGAATATTCGCTTTTGCACAAACATCTAAAAACGCTTGCTGTAAACTTTTACCACCATGTTGATTACCCATTACTCTGTGTAAACATGCAGTAAAATAGACCACTTGAGGTTGTGATGGCGTATTTATAAGTTGTTTAGGAGCTTTACCCATTTCGTTCATCCACAATGGAAAACTAGGTACTATTTTTTTTATAGCTGCTGTGGTATTTCTAATAAAGTTTTTACCAAATAGTTGGTTTAAGGTTACTGCACTATGAATTAAAAAACGAGTGCTAGTTTCTACCAATCTAAAGTTTTTTGCTACAAATAAAGCTACGTTGTTACTAAAAGCATGGTGCTGTTCTTTTCTTAATCGTTTTACCAATTCTCCCGTATTTATTTGAACAGGACAATCAGATTGGCATAAACCATCGGTAGCACAAGTATCTAAACCATCGTATTGGTATTGTTGTAGCAAGGTTTTATAATCGGCTTTGTTACCTTCCTTTTCAAAGCGTTGCAATTGTCTTCTTACCTGAATTCTTTGTCTTGGTGTAAGCGTAACATCTCTACTTGGGCAATTCGGTTCACAATAACCACACTCAATACATTTATCTACCTCTTCTTCAACAACAGGCATTTGTTTCAGATTTTTTATGTGGGCATTTTTATCTGTATTGATAATTACGCCAGGATTGAGTAAGTTATTGGGATCGATGGTTTGTTTCAACGTTTGCATTATTTCATAAGCAACGCCACCCCATTCTGCCTCTACAAATGGAGCCATATTTCTACCTGTACCATGTTCGGCTTTTAAAGTTCCATCGTATTTATTTAAAACCATGTGTACAATGGTTTTCATAAATGTATCGTATCGGTTTATTTCTGCTTCACTATCTAAAAGTTGGGTAACTACAAAATGAATATTGCCATCTTTTGCATGACCAAAAATAATGGCATCGTGGTATTCAAATTCTTTAAATAAGTCTTGCAATTCTACAACAGCATCTGCTAAATTTTCCAGCGGAAAAGCAATGTCTTCTAACAATACGGTTGTTCCTTTGGCTCTTACAGCACCAACACTTGGAAACATTCCTTTTCTTATTTTCCAATAAAAATCTCTTGTTTTTTCGTCGCTTGTAAAACTTACTGGATGCAATAATTGAAGCTCGTTGGCTACTGTATTAAATTGCTTAATTTTTGCTTGTAATTCTGTTTTACTTTCTGCTTGATATTCACATAAAATACAGGCTGCTGTTGATGGTAAATCTTTGAAAAAATCGGGTAATCCTTTTAAATTTTCTACTGATTTTAAAGAAGCTCTATCCATTAATTCTAATACATCGGCATTGGTATTTTTTAATGGAATAATAGATGCACAAGCTTCGTAAATAGAATTAAAATACAACATTGCTGTTGCTGTATGTGGTAAACTAGGCAAGGTTTGCATTACTGCACTTGCTATAAAACCCAAAGTGCCTTCTGCACCTATTAATAAATGTGCAACAATATCTAAAGGATGTTGGTAATCGATAAACGCATTTAACCCATAACCAACTGTGTTTTTGGTTTGGTATTTTTTTCTGATTTTGTTGTATAAATCTTGGTTATCAACAATTCGTTTTTGCAATTGAATAATGGTATTTGCCAAAACAGCATCTTGTTGTAAAAACAAATCGTAGCTATTGTTATCGGCTGTATTGTAATTATTTCCATTTGGCAATACAAAATGTATTGATTGCATGGTGTGATACGAATTATAAGCCACACCACAACACATTCCAGATGAGTTATTGCTTAAAATTCCACCCATCATAGCTGCTGTGATGGATGAAGGATCTGGACCAATTTTACGCTTGTATGGTTTTAAATAAGCATTTACCATTGATCCAATAATTCCTGGTTGCACTTTTACCAACTTACCATTTTCTAAAGGTTCTATGCCTCTCCAATGTTTTCCAATATCTACCAAAATTCCATCGGTAATGCTTTGACCAGAAAGGCTTGTTCCTCCGGCTCTAAAAACCAATGGAATTTTTTGCTGATGCGATAATTGAAATAATTGTTTAACTTCTTGAACAGAAATTGGTTGTACAACAGCTTTCGGAATTAAATGATAAAAACCAGCATCATTAGCATATGCCATTACATCAATCAAACGGGTTTTTATTCTATTAACTGGTAAAATGGTTTCTAATAATGCTTGCAACTTCATAAAATATTTTAAAAAGCTAAAAGTAGTTTTTTCAGCCACAATCACCACAATTATATTCGTTAAATTATGGTGGCTATTCGTTGTTTAATGAAAGCTTAGATAATGTAGTTATTATTTGGAAAATATAACAGTCGAATTTGATCTGTTTATGTCTTATTTCGTTAATTTCAAAGAATTAGTTCAAAAATTAAATCTGCTAATAAATTAACGTCGCTTTCGATGGTGCCTTTCATATACCTATCATAAATACTTTTATTATCAGGTGGGTTGAGATGTAAGGTTAACTCTTTTTCTAAAGCTAGCAATCTTAAAAATTCTCTTTGTACTCTTCCATTGCCTTCTCTAAATGGGTGTAAGTAGTTGATGTTATCTAAAATTTCTGCCAGCTTTTCGGCTAACCCTTTTTTATTATTTTTTGGAATTTTTCTAAACTCGTTTATGAGATGGTTAATGTATTTGAATGCATTTTCAAAAAAAATGGTAGGGAAAAATTGTTTGCCATCTTTACTAATTTCAACAACTCGTTGTTTTCCTGCCCAAGAGTAAATGTCTTGAAATAGGTATTTGTGAATCGCAAAAAGGCTTTCAACGCCTTGAATCTTTATTGGATTTTCATAAATTTCTTGAAGACGTTTAGTTACAACACCGCTCTCTACAAATTGTAATACATCTGCATTTGTAATATTTTGTAAGTTTTTTAAAATTCCATTTGCTGGATCAATGTAACTACAATCAAAATCAATATATGTATAATTGTTAGACATATGCTTTTTGTTCAGCAAAAGCCACCATTTCAGTTAATGAAATTTTGCCAGACACATAGTCTCTAATAATTTCAATTCCTTTAGGTGTTGGTACAAAACCTTCAAACATATTGCTTCCTAGTGCATTAGCTGTACCTTCTAGTGTTTTCAAATCTGAAAATTGTACACCCATTAGCGTAAGCTTATTTCTATCTATTTCTATAGTATGAAACATTTTATACTTAATTCTTTTTTTCAAATTTATTGTTTTTGATGGATGAATAGCTATACTACTTTTGCAAATAAATTTCTCCATCCACAAAAGCTTACCCATATTTGCAAATGCAGCAACCCATCATTATTATTACTGCACCATCAGGAGCAGGAAAAACATCTATTACAAAATATCTATTACAGAAATATCCATTTTTATCGTTCTCCATTTCTGCTGCAACAAGGCAACCTCGTGGACAAGAACAAAATGGCATTGATTATTATTTTTTATCCGCTGCAGATTTTCAACAAAAAATTAAAGAAAATGCTTTTATAGAATGGGAGATGGTGTATGAAGGAAAATATTACGGCACTTTGAAAACAGAATTAGAAAGAATTTGGAGTGAAGATAAAGTGCCAATGTTAGATATTGATGTTAAAGGTGCTATTCTTGTGCAGCAACAATTTCCGCAACAATCGCTTAGTTTGTTTATTGAGCCACCAAGTGTAGACGCATTAAAAATTCGTTTAGCTAGCCGTGGCACCGAAACCGAAGAAAGCTTACAAGCAAGGGTAAACAAAGCATCGTATGAAATTTCATTCAAGCATCATTTCAATCATATCATTTTAAACGATGATTTGCAAAAAGCCTGTGTAGAAACAGAAGCAATTATTCTACAATTTTTACAAAAAAACAACTCCTAGTTCTAAACAAGCAACTATTACCAAACTGTTTTGGGTAAATTGAATTTGTTCGCCTAACTTTCGTTTTCTAATAGTTTGATTGCCATGTTGTTACAAAACAAAACCGTATTTATTACCGGTGCTAGTAGAGGCATTGGAAAAGCCATTGCACTTCGTTTAGCCAAAGAAGGAGCCAATATTGTAGTTGCTGCCAAAAGCACCGAAGAAAATCCTAAACTTGGTGGCACCATTTTTTCTGCTGCAAAAGAAATAACCGATACTACAGGTAGCAAAGCCCTTGCAATTCCGTTAGATATTCGTTTTGAAGAGCAAATTCAAGCGGCTGTTCAACAAACAGTTGATACGTTTGGAGGTATTGATATTTTAATTAACAACGCATCTGCCATTCAACTTTCTGGCACAGAACAAACCGATGCCAAAAAGTTCGATTTAATGCATAGCATTAATGTTCGTGGTACTTTTTTAATGACAAAAGCCTGTATTCCTTTTTTGAAAAAAAGCAATAATGCACATATTGTTACCTTATCGCCACCATTAAATTTAAATCCAAAATGGATTAGTCCACACGTAGCTTATACACTTACAAAATACAATATGAGTATGATGGCAATTGGTTGGGCAGAAGAATTTAAAAAAGATGGTATTGCAAGCAATGCTCTTTGGCCAAGAACAACAATTGACACCGCTGCTGTTAGAAATTTACTAGGTGGGCAAGCTTTGGCAAACATGAGTAGAACGGTTGATATTGTTGCTGATGCCGTATTTTACATTGTTACCAAACCTTCTGCTAATTGTACTGGCAATACATTTATTGACGAAGCCGTTTTTGCAGCCGAAGGTATTACCGATTTAAGCAAATATTCCGTTGTGCCAGGAGCAGAATTGTTTCAAGATTTGTTTGTATAACAATCATCCTTTCATTTTTTGGTTACATACTTATCGTAAATAGAAAACTACGTAATGCTTACTGCGTTTATATTTGCTATCTTGATATTTTTACCATATAAGTAATAAAAGATGATTCAATACAATCGGTTTGTTTTAGATAATGGTTTACGTGTATTGGTGCATGAAGACCATAGCACACCAATGGCTGTTGTAAATGTACTGTACGATGTAGGTGCTAAAGATGAAAATCCAAATAAAACAGGTTTTGCACATTTATTCGAGCATTTAATGTTTGGAGGAAGTATCAATATTCCAGATTACGACGATCCTTTACAAAGAGCCGGTGGAGAAAACAATGCCTACACTACCAACGATTTAACCAACTATTATTGCAGCTTACCAGCTGAAAATTTAGAAACCGCTTTTTGGCTAGAAAGCGATAGAATGTTGAGTTTGGCTTTCAGCAAAAAAAGCTTAGAAGTGCAACGAAAAGTGGTGTGTGAAGAATTTAAAGAACACTATATTAATAAACCTTATGGCGATATTTGGTTTAAAATGAGAGCCTTGGCCTATAAAGAACATCCATACAAGTGGATGACTATTGGTAAAGAACTAAGCCATATTGAAGATGCTACAATAGACGATGTAAAAGCGTTTTTCTTTAAGCATTATCGACCCATTAATGCCATATTAGTTGTTGCCGGAAAAGTAAATACAGAAGAAGTTAAAAGGTTAGCCGATAAATGGTTTGGATCAATACCAATGGGTGAAAAATACCAACGCAAATTAGCTATTGAGCCACCAAGAGAAGGAGCAAGATTTGCCGAATACGATGCAAATGTTCCATTAGATGCATTTGTAAAAACATGGCATATTGATGCAAGATTAGAAAAAGGCTATTATGTGGCCGATTTAATTTCAGAAATTTTAGGTGGTGGCGGTTCTTCTCGTTTATATCAATCGCTTGTAAAACAAAAACAGTTGTTTTCTAATTTAGATTGCTATCATTTTGGAAGCATCGAAAAAGGATTATTGGCCATTGAAGGCAAATTGGTAAAAGGCGTTTCTTTAGAAACAGCAAACAAAGCTGTAAATGAAGAAATAGAAAAAATTCAAGCAGATTTAGTTAACGATCTTGAATTAGAAAAAGTTAAAAATAAAACAGAAAGTATCATTGCCTTTGAAGATATGAGTGTAATGAGCCGTGCAACCAGTTTGGCCAATTACGAATTATTAGGCGATGCTAATTTGATGAATACAGAATTAAATCGTTATCAAGCCATTACTACAGCCGATATTCAAGAGTATAGCCGTATTATTTTTAATGAAAACAATAGTAACACTATTCATTACCACAGTAAGAATTAAAGAATGTTAAATAGAAAACAAGTTCCAGAAATAGTAGATGCAGTAAATTTTAATTTACAATTAAAACCCAATACCAAATTTACTTTAGATAATGGCGTAGAAGTATACAGCATAAATGCAGGAGCACAAGATTTAATAATGGTAGAAATGGTGTTTTTTGCAGGAAACTGGCAAGAAGAAAAAAATATTGTTGCAGCTACTACCAATTTTATGCTTAAAAATGGCACTAAAAACAAAACTGCTTTCGACATTAACGAACATTTCGATTTTCATGGAGCATATTTAAACCGTAGTTGTCACAACGAAACAGCAACACTTACTTTACATACATTAGGCAAACATTTACCCAAATTATTGCCTGTAATGGCAGAAGTAATTACCGATAGTATTTTTCCCGAACAAGAGTTGGCTATATACAAACAAAATCAGAAACAAAAACTTGAAGTAAACTTAAAAAAATGCGATTTTGTTGCCAATAGATTAATTGATGAATATGTTTTTGGCATTCAGCATCCTTACGGAAAATATACATCTACCAAAGATTATGATAGCTTACAAAGAGACGATTTGGTAGCATTCTATAATCAATACTACACACATGGAAAATGTATTGTTTTTGTTGCTGGCAAATTACCAAACGATATTCAACAACAATTGAATCATGTTTTTGGATTATTGCCACTAAACAGCACAACATTACCAGAAAAAAAATATATAGCCACACCTGCTTTAGAAAAAAAGTACAATATAATAAATGATGCAAATGGCGTACAAGGTGCTATTCGTTTAGCTAGGCCTTTTCCAAATAGACATCATCCTGATTTTCCGAAAGTGCAAGTGCTAAACAATATTTTTGGTGGATTTTTTGGATCTAGATTAATGACTAATATTAGAGAAGATAAAGGTTACACTTATGGCATTCATTCGTACTTGCAAAATTTAATACATGAAACCGCTTGGATGATAAGTACAGAAGCAGGTAGAGATGTATGTGCAGCAACAATTGCAGAAATTTATAAAGAAATGGAACGCTTGAGAAACGAACCAATTGATGTAGAAGAATTAAACCTAGTTCGAAATTTTATGATGGGTAGTTTATTGGGCGATTTAGATGGGCCTTTTCAAATAATTGCTCGTTGGAAAAGCTACATCTTAAACCAAGTAGATGAACGTTATTTTTACAACGCTATTCATACCATTAAAAATGTTTCAACAGAAGAGTTGCAACATTTAGCACAACAATATTTGAAACCTAAAGACTTTTACGAATTATTAGTGGTGTAATAGCACTTTTCGATTGCTAAAAATTTACAACAATGCAACAGTCGTATGTACAATATCAGGTAAATAACAATATTGGCACCATTACTTTTTATTCGCCACAACACAACTCTTTGCCATCGGCTATTTTACAGCAATTGACAGAAACCATTGTACAATTAAATAACAACCCTAATTGTAAAGTAATTGTTTTACAAAGTGAAGGCAATAAAACATTTTGTGCAGGTGCATCATTCGATGAATTATTGCAGATAGAAACCAAAGAACAAGGACTAGCTTTTTTTAGTGGCTTTGCCAACGTAATTAATGCCATGCGTTGTTGTAAAAAAATAATTATTGGTAGAATACAAGGAAAAGCAATTGGTGGTGGTGTTGGTTTAGCAGCTAGTTGCGATTATACAATGGCTACACAAGCAGCCGCTATTAAATTAAGTGAATTGGCTGTTGGAATTGGTCCGTTTGTAGTTGGTCCTGCTGTTGAACGTAAAATAGGAACAAGTGCTGCTTTTGAATTGGCAATTGATGCTACACAATTTAGAACGGCAGAATGGGCAAAACAAAAAGGGTTGTATGCAGCTGTTTTTGAATCTACAGAAAAGCTAGATGAAGCTATTGCAACACTTGCAACCACACTTGCCAACAGTAGTATGGCAGCAATGACGGCTATAAAAAAAGCTTTTTGGCAAGGAACAGAAAATTGGAACGAATTGTTGGCAGAACGTGCAGCAATTAGTGGCAGTTTAGTCATCAGTAATGAAACTAAAACTTTTTTAAAAGCGTTTAAATCGAAATAAAACGTTTTATTTTTTACATCGTAAAACAGTAGTTTTTCCTGCGGCAACATAAACTTTCTGACCATTATACAGCGTATTTTCACCCCAAATACTATTCGTATTTTTATCTTCAAATACACGAATATGTGCATCGGTAGGCGTAGGATTGCTTATTTCTACAACCAATTCGGTTGCCGTATTTGCAATAATTGCAACATTTACATTATCAAAAGCAGTTACTAAAGATTTTTTTGCATCAATATAAATACCCGGTATTTCAACGGTAGTAAGCATAAGAGATGTTTCTGCCCAAGTAGAAATGGGTAAAATATAGCCAATACTTTGTGGGCCTTCCCAATCGGTCATGTTCACACGTTCACTTACCCAACCAAAAGGTGTATTTCCTAATGGTTTTTTAGGATGAGGTAAATATTGAGTAATATGATGTGCCATGTCTTGTAATACATCTAAATACAAACGATTATTGGTGTATCTAAAAAGTTTTAATAAACCAATACCAGAAGCAGTACAAATGCCTGGTGCAGAATGTTTGTTTTGAATATTGGCATATACACCACCAATGGTGTGAATGTTGGCTTTAGCAAAAGCAGTAGTATCGTTGTATTTATAATTGTAACTAACCACCCAAGTTATAAATTGTTTGGCTGCATTTTCGGCAATTGTAAGCCATTGTTTATCTTTTGTAATCTCATATAAAGTTACAAACGACTCTACTAAAGCGTAAGCCGATTCTGAATCAAAATTTTGAAGTGCATCACCTGGTCCACCACAAGAGATACCTTTTTCTACAAACTGTTGATTATAATAATTGGCAATAGCAATGGCCGTGTTTAAATAAGTAGAATCTTTATAATATACCGATGCTAGGGCTAGGCCTGCAGGCACAATTCCTCCACTTGTAGAACCACCAACAACAATTTCGCCAGTTTGGCCATCTACAAATTGACCAATTTGATGGTATTTGTTCCACAATTGTACAAATGCATCACATACTTTTTTATTACCTTCTTTCCATCTGGTCTTTACTTCAATTTGTTGTTGATCCATCAACATAAATTGCTTAATAATATACCAAACGGCATCTCCACTTTTTCTAATTAAGTGCCAATTTTTGGTATGCATATTCCTGATATCACCACCAATCCATTCTGTGCCTTTTTGTCCAGCATCCCAATAAAAACCAGATGGACTAATTCCGTTTGGAAACAACCAATTAAAATTTTTAATAACCCTTTCTTGTGTTGTTTTGCTTCCTGCAAATAACAAAGGATAAGTCGTAATCATTCCACCAGTCCATCCGATTTGCCAATCTTGTAAAAAATTTTCTCTCATTCCAATTGCATAATAACCATGTTGCTCTACAAAGTTTTGTTTATTGTATTTTTCTTCAAGTGTTTGCATGCACTCGCTATACGATAAGCTATTTTTAAAACCCTTTTGATTGGTTGTATGTTTTCTTATCTCAACAAATTTGTTAAATAAAGCCTGTGTGTTTGGAGCGTTGAATGGAAATAATGAAAAAGAAATTACAACACTGTCGCCTTTTTTAAAGTTAGCAGGCAAATCCCAACTTGCAGTACGAGCATCACAAAATTTATATAGAAACTGTTCTCTTACCACAGGAGAGGTAATGGAAAATGTTGCTGTAGTTCTAGTTTTATTTTCAGCCACATCCATTCCGTAATCGCCCCATTTATTACCTTGATCAGAAATTATCCAATATCCTTTTTTAGAAGAGCTATCGGCAAATCCCATGGCAGGTGTGCTCATGCTTCCGCTTCTTTCTTGAATTCTAGACACACCTCCATTTTCACTTAGTTTCGGCACATCATTAATAATGATGGGTTTGTTAATACCGATATCTTTTATATCGTGCAATTTTGGCGAGTAGCGTAATCTACGCCAAGCATATCTATTTCCATTGTACACAGCAGCAGGAAATAAAACATAATTTTTTTCTTTCCATTGATTGAAATCGAAATCTACCGATACACTAGCGTTGTTAATAGAACCGTTTGTACAAATAAAAGTGATGGTATAATCTTCGAATTTGTTTAAACCCGTTGCATCTTTCTTTTGTACTACAACTTTCCATAAAGAATTCTTTGCTTGTACAAAAGTTTCTTTTTTGTTGATGAATGTTTTTTGTTGATGAATAAGCAAGTTGTATTGATTGGTATCGTATTGATTAATTCTTGCAGAAATAAAAGGTTGCTGAGCATAGCCTACTGAAACGAATTGAAATAGAAAAAAAATAATAAAGTAGTATGAAAGCAAATGTTTTGAGTAGTGTTTCATAATGCAAACAGTTGTGTAAAAGAATGTAAACTATATTTAAATGCGGTTACAAAGCAAACAATTAAGCAGCGAATGCAGCCATGATTTTGTTGCATATTGTAAAGTTGATATCTAAAATTTGCGAAACCGGTTTCGTAGATAAAGTAGGCAAGATTGATTAAAAACGAGATAGAATACATGATTTTTATGTTCGAATTAAACTGTATTCCAGTTTATTTATTTTTAACAATGATTGCATTATGAAAAAAAATTGTACACTCTTTTCCGTTTTTCTACTTATCTTTTCTTTTAATTCTTTTGCACAAACAACCTATTATTGGATTAACGGAAGCACTTCATGGGCTTCTGGTTCATTTAGTACAAGTGCTACATTACCAAGAACTTCTTGTGGATGCGAACCTGCAACAACCGACAATGTAGTGTTTGATGATTTGTCTGGTACCAATGTTTCTGTTGCATTACCTGCAGCAAAAACAATTGCTAATTTAACAGTTTCTACAGGTGGAACGGTTTCATTTACCGCAAATTTTAACTTAATAATTACCGCATCACTTACATTTTCAAACGCAACCAAATTAGCTGCAACACCAGCTACAAATGGTTTTGGCTTTACGTTGGGAAATGGAGGAACATTTGTTTTGAATGGTCATGATGCAACCAATTGTTTTTCTTATAATGCAAATGGTTATCTAGTATTTAATACAACAAGCAGTTTAACCGTTTTTTCTGATCCTAGTTTAACAGCCACAACATCATGGGGGGCTTTATCTCCCAACAGAGGAATAATTACTTTAGGTAATAATTTTAATATCCAAAGATTAACTTTTGGCTCTAATGGTGGCAACGTGATACAAGGAGTAATTGTAGGAGAAAATAATACATTAACAATTAGTGGAAATGGTTCTTGCACATTCAATAGTCAAACGAATTGTCAAGGTGTAGATATAAGTGCCAATGGTGCAAAACTAATTGTAACATCACAGAATGCAACAATTTTAGGAAATCAAACAACCTTTGCTCCGATTACGGGTAGACTTTTTAAGGCAAGTACAGTAGTTAATTACCTTGAATTTAATAGATCGGCTGCTACTTTTTGTTTACCGCAAGCAATTTCTGTGAATAATTTAGTGCTTACTTTAGGTACAATTAATAATACTACAAACAATATCACATTAAGCAACGGCGGAACAGTAGCTCGTACGGCAGGAGTTTTGTCGACTACACCTGTTTTTAGTGGCAATACAAGTGTTACTTATAATAACACTGCTGTTTTAACTACAAATTTTGAGTTACCCTCAACTGTTAAAAACTTAACTATTAGTGGAACGAATGCAGTAACTCTAAATGCACCACTCACAATAACTGATACTTTAAACCTAGTCTCTAATACGTTAACCAACTCTTCAATCAATAATCTTACATTCGACAATGGTTCTAATCCTGTAACTATTATCAGAACAGCTGGTCAAATTGGTGGAAGTGGGTCTACAAATCCAGTGTTTACATCTCAAGTAAATGTTACAATCAATGGAACATCAGCATTGACATCTGGATATGAACTCCCTTTTTCTCCTTCAAGACTAAAAAATTTAACAATCAATAACACTGCTAGTTATAATTTGGGTACAAGTAGAACTGTAAATGGTGTTTTAACTGTACAAAGTGGAACTTTATCAACAGGTTCAAACACATTAACAATAGATGGAACAGGAGGTTCTGTTGTTGTGCAGCCTACAGCAACTGTATTAGTTAATGGAGGAACTATCGATTTTAATAATAGACCAGTTGTATTTAAATCATCTAGTACATCAACTGCAACTTTAGGTTCAATAACTGGTAATGTACTAGATGCCACCAATGTTACGATAGAGCGTTATATACCAGGGGGTTCACGTCGTTTTCGTTTTTTAAGTCATCCATTTACATCAGCAAGACCAATTAATATTTTAAGTGGCTTATCCTATACAGGATCAGGAGGAACAAGCAAT
>Ga0209398_1000785_pt1 | contig 18314 bp, 9 predicted proteins | sample AshMeaBigSpring_FD_184125 | JGI IMG/M metagenome (GOLD analysis project Ga0209398, IMG submission 184125) | Groundwater microbial communities from Big Spring, Nevada to study Microbial Dark Matter (Phase II) - Ash Meadows Big Spring (SPAdes)... | ecosystem: Environmental > Aquatic > Deep... | reverse complement strand
TGCCAAACACTATCGTTTACAAAGTGATGTGGCACAAAAACTTTTATATAGAGCTAAGCATGAAGAAACACTGCCGGCTCATTTAATTTTCGATCTAGCTTCTTCTCCAATCAAATATCAAGAACTAGATACATTAAGAGGCAAAAAAGGCATCATTAAAATCAGTAATCTTAAAGTAAGTTCTGAAATTGAACAGCATGATACTTTAATTCTTTCAGCCATTACTGAAGATAAAAAAGTGCTAACCGAACAAACTATTAAAGATTTGATGAACATAACTGCAAGTATTGAGCAAACGATTAAACTCAATACAAAAACAATAGATGGCGAACATCAACTAAACAAGAAAAACAAGTTAACGCATTTAGAGAAAATAGATTCGGCTTACATGCAAAGAGAGTTTACCAAATTTGAAAGATGGGCTGATGATAAAATCAAGTCTTTAGAAATTGATTTAAAAGAAGAACGTCAAAAACTTAAAGACCTTGAACGTGAACAGCATAAAGAAAATATATTGGCAGCGGAATTACTTTCTTTACAGGAAAGAATTTCAAAAATTAAACGTAAGTACCATAAGCTAAGGCAAGAAATATACGACCGAGAAGATGAAATAAACGAACAAAGAGATAGTATGATAGCTGAAGCAAAAACAAAACTTACCAGAACTATTGAAGAAGAAGAATTATTTACCATTTCATTTGAAATAATATAGAATGAGCAACTACAATCAATTAAAAGAAGTACTGAACGATATTTTTGAACTGAATAAAGCCGATTTAGACTTTGGCATTTACCGTATTATGAACCAAAAACGTAAGCAGGTAAATGAGTTTATTGATAAACAGCTACCTGCCAATATTAAACAGGCTTTAAGCAGCACCCAATCTGTAGACAAAACTGAAATTGAGAAAGAACTAAAAACACTAAAAAAGAATTTAGAAGACGCAGGTGTTGTAGCAGAAGACAGCCCCAAATACAAAACCTTAATTGAAAAACTACAAACTGCCGATAATACGGAAGTGTTAGAACAAGAAGTGTTCTCTCATTTGGCTAATTTTTTTCGTAGGTATTATAAAGATGGAGATTTTATATCTATGCGTAGGTATAAGAAAGATGTGTACGCCATACCTTACGAAGGCGAAGAAGTAAAACTACATTGGGCTAACCACGACCAATACTACATTAAATCTTCTGAAAATTTTAAACAATACAGTTTTGTATTACCCAATAATAAAAAGGTAACTTTTCAACTAAAAGAAGTAAGTACCGAACAAAACAATAATAAATTACAAGGAGATGCTGAACGCAGGTTTGCCATTTATACAAACCTACCTGTAGAAGAAGTAAATGATGAACTGTTTATTAATTTTATGTACGAACCATTCCCCAAATCTGCTAAACAAGAAACACTGTTAGCAGAAGCCTTAGAAATACTTACGCAAAAAACGCCTGTTGCTTTCTCGGCAATTTTTACGAAAGCACCCACCGAAAAAAATAAAGAGCGAACACTTGTAGAAAAACACTTGGCCGATTATGTAGCTAAAAACAGTTTCGATTATTTTATACACAAAGATTTAGGTGGGTTTTTAAGCCGTGAGTTAGATTTTTATATTAAGAATGAAGTTTTATACATAGACGATATTAACGTACAACAAACCGATTTTTTTGTAGCACAGTTAAGTAAGGTAAAAGCAATAAAAGCAGTAGCACAAAAAATAATAGACTTTTTAGCACAAATAGAAAACTTTCAAAAAAAGTTATGGCTGAAAAAAAAGTTTGTTATTAGCACCCACTACTGCATTACGCTAGATAAAATACCGAGTACTTACTATGCCGAAATAGTACAAAACCAAGCCCAATTGCAAGCATGGAAAACCTTATTTAATGTGGCCATAACCGATGTTGCCCAATTGGCTTTTGAACCTTATTTACAGGTAGATACCCAATTTTTTGATGAAACTTTTAAAGACAGATTATTAGCGGAGTTTGATAATTTGGATGAACAGACCGATGGGGTATTAATTAATTCTGAGAATTTTCAAGCAATTAATATGTTGCAAGAAAAATACACGAATTGTATAAATGTAACTTATATAGACCCTCCTTACAATACAGATGCTACACCTATACTTTATAAGAATGAATATAGAGAGTCAACTTGGCTTTCATTAATATTTGATCGTTTGCAGTTGTCTCTTAACTTGTTTAATAATGAAAGTGGAGCCTTGAGTATTGCTATTGATGATGCGGAAATTGATGTTTTAAAGAGATTGATTAAACAAACCCTTAGGAATTATGAAATACATAAAGTAATTGTAAACCACTATCCCGGTTCGGGAACAGGACGATCAAACGTTTCAAGAACACATGAATATAATTTGTTTGCAATTCCAATTGATTCCGATCTTTTAAGAGGTAATTTAAAGAAAGATGGTGTAAGAGAAAGGAATTTTAGAAGAGCAGGAACCGGATCCAATAATTATAGGATAGGCAGACCCAATAGTTTTTTTGCTATTCTTATTGATTCAAACAAATTGGAAATAGTTGGAGCAGAGCCTCCTCCGGCAATTGGTAGTAATTATCCTTTAGAGAATACCTTAAATGGTTTAAAACGAGTATATCCTTTTGGGAGTGATGGGTCGGAAAGAGTATGGAGTTTAAGTTATGAAGGTGCTCTTAAAGCTATTAGTGAAAAAAATCTTTTTTGTACCCCAAATTATACAATTAATAGACTTTATAACGATGAAGGTGCACGAGACTTGGTCCAAAGTTTATGGACTAGCAGCAAGTTCAATGCAACGGTAAATGGAACAAACTTACTTACAGATTTGTTTAACAACTCTGGGTTATTTTCCTATCCAAAATCAGTGTATACTGTAAAAACAGCTATTGATGTAATTTCTCATACTAATTACGAATGTCTGATACTTGATTATTTTGCAGGCTCAGGTACAACTGGACATGCAACCATCAAACTCAATAGAGAAGATGGTGGAAATAGAAAATACATTTTAGTTGAAATGGGTACTTACTTCAATACAGTTACCAAACCCCGTATTCAAAAAGTAATTTATTCAGATAATTGGAAGAACGGGCAACCACAAGATAAAGCAGGCATTTCTCAAATAGTAAAGTATCAGGTATTGGAGAGCTATGAAGACACGTTGAATAATCTATACCTGCAATCTCCCCTTACCCAAGCCGAGTTAGCACTTAGCCAAAAAGCCAAAGAAGAATACCTATTGCAATACATGCTTGAAATAGAAAGCAGAGACCATTTGTTTAACCTAGAAATGTTTCGTAAGCCATTTAATTATCAACTAAAGGTTACCCAAAACAATGAACTACAAACAGCAAAAGTAGATTTAGTAGAAACCTTCAATTACTTAATAGGCTTATATGTAAGTAAGGTACAACGGGTAAAAGATATTAAAGTAGTAGAAGGTACAACCCGTACAGGTATTAAAACCTTGGTTATTTGGAGAGATGTTGAAACTACTACACATGAAGAGGTAGAAAAGTTAATTAGAAGGTTTTATGATAGTGAACGTACCAAAACATTCCAACAAATCTATATAAATGGCGATCACCATTTAGAAAACCTAAGAACCGAAGGAGATAGTTTTAAAATAAAACTGATAGAGGAAACTTTCTTTAAAAAAATGTTTAACGAGATAGAATTGTAAAAAACAATAGGCTAAAATGCAATAAACATACAAATTGTAGTGCCACATGAGTAGTATTAAACTATTTGAAGATAAAAAAATACGTAGCCATTTTGATAGTGATACAGAAATTTGGTATTTCAGCATTGTAGATATTGTAGGCGTGTTAACAGAACAACCATCAACAGCAAGAGCCAGAAACTATTGGAAAGTATTAAAAAGCAGGTTGTTAAAAGAAGGCAATGAGTCGGTTACAAACTGTAACCAACTGAAACTACAAGCAAACGACGGCAAATTTTACAGCACAGATGTAGGTACAGTAGAGCAGCTTTTTAGATTAATACAATCTATTCCATCGCCAAAAGCAGAGCCATTTAAAGAATGGTTGGCAAAAGTAGGCTACGAACGCCTACAAGAAATACAAGACCCAAGTTTAAGCATGGATAGAGCCAGAGAAAATTGGCAAAAAATGGGTAGAAGCGAAAAGTGGATTCAGCAACGAATGACAGGGCAAGAAACCAGAAATAAATTAACCGATTATTGGAAAGAAAGTGGTGTAACCAAAAATACTGAATTTGCTTTTTTAACCAATATAATACATCAAGAATGGACAGGCATTACTGTAAAAAAACATAAAGAAATAAAAGGATTACAATCGCAAAATTTAAGAGACCACATGAGTGAGGCCGAGTTGCTGTTTACGGCTTTGGCCGAATTATCTACACGCCAAATAGCAGAAACAGAACAAGCAAAAGGATTAAATGAAAATGCAGCAGCAGGTAAAAAAGGGGGTGCCATTGCAAAAAATGCACGTAAAGCACTAGAAGCCAAAACAGGAAAAAATATAGTAACAGGCGAAAACTTTTTACCACCCAAAAAAAGTACAAAAAAACGTTTATAAATGGCAAATTTTCACGATAAAATAGTACTGAATAAGTACATGCTATCGCTTTTTGGAATAGATGCCATTGGCACAAAAATTATTTCGAAAAACGGTGTAGAAGTATTTAAAGAATTGAAACTTTCAACTAGTGAGGGTTATACTGAAGAAGGAAATACAAAGTTTTTAGAACACTTCAAATCTCATTTGTATTTAACAAAACACATTACTGAATCTATGCTTCAGCAATATGATGAAAACATTGTTACATACACACATGAAATATCCAACGGCAGAGATGAGACAATAGTTTGGAAATATTTTCAATACTTATCACTTTTATTTACCGAAATTTATTTAGATAAATTTTTCAGCAATAAAAAGCAACTGCAACACGAATTAAATCAGTTTGTTTCTACTTTTAATCAGTATCAATCTGAAATAAATAAGGAGAAAAAAAGTAAAAAAGGTGAAACTGTTTTTCAGATAATTCCTTTTAAGGAAGGTGATCTAAATAAACTAGCATTTTGGAATGCCACAGGTTCTGGAAAGACCTTATTAATGCACGTAAACATAAAACAGTACTTACACTATGCTCAAAAATATTCAAAGGGGCATGAAAGTAAAATATTACTCATTACACCCAATGAACCACTTTCAAAACAGCATTTATTAGACTTTGAATTATCAGGAATACCAGCCAATTTATTTTCAAAGAATCAATCTGGCATGTTTACCGGTAAAGAAGTAGAAGTAATAGAAATATCAAAATTATCAGAGGAAAGTAGAGATAAAACAGTTGCAGTAGAAAGTTTTGAAACACATAACCTTGTTTTGGTAGATGAAGGTCATGGAGGTATGAGTGGCGACCAATGGAAACGTTTTAGAGACCAATTGAGTAAAACTGGTTTTGCATTTGAATACTCTGCTACTTTTGGTCAGGCTATTAGTGCTGCTTCAAAATCTAAAAAAGAAGAACTTACGCAAGAATATGCAAAGAGTATTTTGTTCGATTACTCGTACAAATATTTTTATGAAGATGGGTATGGTAAAGATTACAGAATATTGAATTTAAAAGAAGATAATGCCAACTTCAAAAACAAGTATTTAACAGCTAATCTTCTTTCTTATTACCAGCAGTTATTGATTTTTAAGAACAAGCTAGATTTGGTAAGTCAATTTAGGTTATTTAAACCGCTTTGGGTTTTTGTAGGTAGTAGTGTAAATGCTGTAAGAACAGAGAATAAAAAAGAAACATCCGATGTATTAGATATTGTTCATTTTCTTTCAGATTTTTTAAAGAGAAAAGATGATTACATACAATACATTGAGTTAATACTAATTAACAAAGCAGGGTTAATTGATAGTAAAGGATATTCCATTTTTGAAGGTAGTTTCATGTATTTACAGGAGCAAGAATTGACCGCCGAGGAAATTTTTAAAGGAATTAATGTTGAAGTATTTCATAATCATAATATTGGAGCAAATCTTTATGTAGATAATTTAAAAGGTGCTAACGGTGAGTTAGGCTTAAGAGTTGGCGACACTGACAAATACTTTGGTGTAATAAATGTTGGCGATGAAAAGAAGTTACATGAGTTAGCCATTAATAATGGAATATTAGGAGTTGATAAAGACTTTTCAGAATCATTGTTTGCCCAAATAAACTTAGTTAAACCAAAACAAGAAATCAATGTATTGATAGGGTCTAAAAAGTTTTCTGAAGGTTGGTCTTCATGGAGAGTTAGCTCAATGGGTTTAATGAATATTGGAAAATCTGAGGGTTCTCAAATTATACAGTTGTTTGGAAGAGGGGTACGATTGCAAGGGTTCGATTTTAGCTTAAAACGATCTCAAGGGTTAGATGAATTTCAAAAGCCTGATAATATCCGGGTTATTAAAAAGTATCTGCGACCACTGGAAACACTTCAAATATTTGGTGTTAAAGCCAATTATATGGAGAAATTCAAAGAACTTTTAGAAGAAGAGGGATTGCCAACTAATACTGGTGATTGGGTTACCATTACTATTCCTACACAAAATAAAATAGACATTTCAGCAAGTAATTTAAAATTGATTCAAGTAAAAGAATCAGAGAATTTTAAAAGGAATGAAATTGTACAATTGAAGTTGGATGTACAAGTATTTAAAAACAAACAGGTAGAAGTTGATTGGTATCCTAAAATTGATACACTTGATAGTGTAAAGACTACTAAGGTTGAAACAGTAAAACAAATCTGTTACTTTGAGACACCTCACATAGCACTCATTGATTGGACAAAACTATATTTTGAAATTCAGAATTTTAAATCAACAAAAGGGTATCAAAATCTCGAAATCAATGTAGAAGAATTGAAAGAAATTGTTTCAAATAATTCATGGTATAGAATATTCATACCACAAGATAAAATGGAATTAAGCTCTTTTAGGAACGTTTTAGTGTGGCAAGAGTTAGTAGGAGTTCTATTGAAAAAATACATTGAACAGTACTACTTGTATTTTAAAAATAGGTTCAATGCAAATAATATTGAAACAAGAAAACTTCAACCCAACGATGATAATTTAATTGTACAATACGATATAAGACTTAATAAAAATGAAGAGATAGAAGAAATAGAAAAGAAGTTTAAAAAACTAAAAAATGAGTTCACTGGTAATACATTTAAAACAATACAAATTGCTAATCAAATAGAAGCCTTTGATCATTTAATACATTTGTATAAACCATTGATATACCTTGGCAAAGGCTATGAAAAAATGGTGCAGGTTTTTCCTGTAGCTCTCAATGAAACCGAAACTCAGTTCATGAAAGATTTTGAGATTTACTTGAGTCAGCAAAATCAATCAATTAAATTAGATGAGGTCTTTTTATTGAGAAATCAGAGTAAAAAAGGTATTGGGTTTTTTGCAGATGGAAATAACTTCTATCCTGATTTTATATTGTGGTTAAAAAAAGGAAGCAAACAATATCTTACGTTTATTGATCCGAAAGGAATAAGAAATTCGAGAGGAATTTCTGACGCTAAAATTCAGTTTTTTAAGTATTTGAACGAAAAGGTACAGCCACAGTTAGATGGAGAAAACTTGATACTAAATTCGTTTATTATATCCAATACAAAGTGGCTCGAAGTGAATTGGAAAGAACAGTTAAGTATTCAAGATTTCAATAACAATAACACTTTATTTCAAGAAGACCAGAAAGAAGAATATATAAAGTTAATGTTAGAGAAGATTCTTCAAGAATACTAGAACAATATTTTTAAGGTATAATGGTAAAAAACAATTGGAAAATTTTAGCCATAATACTAACTATCATTTTGTTTTTAATGAATTACTCCGATATTAAATCGGGATTTGTAGATGCTTTGAATGAAAAATAATAGTCAAGGATATACTTTTAAAAAATGAAAAACTAGAAGGCAATAGCTTTAAACTATTGCCTTTTTTTATTTTCAATACTATTTATCTGTTATTAAATACTAATTTTCAATTCTGATAAAATAAAAAAACATACATTGTTCATTCTAAACAATTGCTAAATTTTAGACCATGGAAAACAATACAACACAAGGTAAATGTCCTTTTTCTGGTGCAGCATTAAAACCAGCTGCAGGTGGTGGAACAAGAAACAGAGATTGGTGGCCCAATCAGTTAAAACTAAATATTCTCCGTCAACATTCTGCTTTATCTAATCCAATGGGTGAAGCATTTGATTATGCAGCCGCATTTAATAGTTTAGATTTAGATTCTTTAAAGAAAGATATTGTAGAGGTGATGACCACTTCTCAAAGTTGGTGGCCTGCCGATTATGGACATTATGGACCGTTCTTTATTCGTATGGCTTGGCATAGTGCAGGTACATATCGTATTCAAGATGGAAGAGGTGGTGGAGGTACAGGCATGCAGCGTTTTGCTCCATTAAACAGTTGGCCCGATAATACCAATTTAGATAAAGCTCGTTTGCTACTTTGGCCTATTAAACAAAAATATGGCAACAAAATATCTTGGGCAGATTTAATGATTTTGGCAGGAAACTGTGCATTAGAATCAATGGGTTTTAAAACCTTTGGCTTTGCCGGTGGAAGAGCAGATGTGTGGGAGCCTGATGAAGATGTGTATTGGGGTTCTGAAAAAGAATGGTTAGCAGATAACCGATATTCTGGAGATAGAGAATTAGAAAGCTCGTTAGCTGCTGTACAAATGGGTTTAATTTATGTAAATCCTGAAGGACCAAACGGAAATCCTGATCCTTTGGCTTCTGCTAGAGATATACGTGAAACCTTTAAACGTATGGCTATGAACGACGAAGAAACCGTAGCCTTAATTGCTGGCGGACATACATTCGGAAAAACACATGGTGCTGCCGACCCAAGCAAATATGTAGGCAAAGAACCAGCAGCTGCTAGCATTGAAGAACAAAGCCAAGGTTGGAAAAATACATTTGGAACAGGAAATGGCGAATACACCATTACAAGTGGTTTAGAAGGTGCATGGACAACCACTCCAACACAATGGAGCAACAATTATTTCGAAAACTTATTTGGATATGAATGGGAATTAACCAAAAGCCCAGCAGGTGCACACCAATGGAAACCTAAAAACAATGCAGGTGTAGATACTGTTCCAGATGCACACAATCCATCAAAAAAGCATACACCCATTATGCTTACTACCGATTTGGCTTTGCGTGAAGACCCAGCTTATGCAAAAATTTCAAGACGGTTTTATGAAAACCCAGATCAATTTGCAGATGCTTTTGCTAGAGCTTGGTTTAAATTAACACATAGAGATATGGGGCCTCGTTCTCGTTATTTAGGAAAAGAAGTGCCAGCAGAAGTGTTGATTTGGCAAGATCCTATTCCTGCAGTTACGCATGAACTCATTAACGAAGCAGATATTGCAACGTTAAAAACAGCAATTACCAATTCAGGATTAAGTATTGCAGAATTGGTTTCTACCGCTTGGGCTTCTGCATCAACATTTAGAGGTTCTGATAAAAGAGGCGGAGCAAATGGAGCTCGTATTCGTTTAGCACCTCAAAAATATTGGGTGGTAAATAATCCTACACAATTATCTAAAGTATTATCTGTTTTAGAAAACATACAAACAACATTTAACGCTACAGGTAAAACTGTTTCTTTGGCCGATTTAATTGTTTTAGCAGGCTGTACAGGGGTAGAATTAGCTGCTCAAAAAGCTGGTTTTACTGTAAAAGTACCGTTTACACCAGGAAGAGCAGATGCTTCACAAGAAGATACTGATGTAGAATCTTTTGCAGTTTTAGAACCGATAGCAGATGGTTTTAGAAATTATCTAAAACATGCGTCATTTAGTTCGGCAGAAGAATTACTGATAGATAAGGCTCAATTACTTACACTAACTGCACCAGAATTAACCGTTTTAGTAGGTGGAATGCGTGTGTTGAATACCAATTTTGACGCATCTAAACATGGTGTTTTTACAAATGAGCCAGAAACGTTAACCAACGATTTCTTCAAAAACTTACTCGACTTAAATATTACTTGGAAGTCAGCTTCTTCAGCAGACCAAGTATTTGAAGGAAGGGATAGACAAACTGGAGATTTAAAATGGACGGGAACAAGAGTTGATCTAATTTTTGGATCGAATTCAGAATTGAGAGCTTTAGCCGAAGTATATGCTTGCGATGATGCAAACGAAAAGTTTGTACACGATTTTGTAAAAGCTTGGGATAAGGTAATGAATTTAGATCGTTTTTAAAAGCATTATTAATTCATATACATTTTATTGTTTAATGAAGAGGCTATCTCAAAAATACGAGATAGCCTATTACATTTTGGACTATTGATGACGAATTGTTGTTATTTGTGTAATTGTAGAATCCTTATTTTATGTTTGATACTCTTTTAACAAAGAAATTATTTTTTTTAAAATATAGTTAGATTAAAGGGTGCATTAATAACAGAAGCAACCCTAGAATATACTGCTTAATTACATAGAACTTTCTGGTTTAGCTTAATTGCATTTACTTTTATAAAGAGAAATGCTATTTTTTTACAAACTCTATAAATTCTTTTTTCCCAGTTTTATTTATTAAAATAAGTAAGTAAACGCCAGAACTAAAATTTTTAATATTTATTTTTATCTCTCTTTGATTATTTAATGAAATGGGAGTAATCATTTTTTTACCGAGACAATTGATTATTTCAAGCAACATCCATTCTGATTCTACCAACCTATCTATAGTTATATAATTATTAGAAGGAATTGGAAATATCCTTATTTTATTATGTACAGTAGGGTTGCTTATTGGTTCCCAAATTTGACTGTTTGAAAAAGAGACACATAATCCTTTACTGGCTTTTACTCTATATTCTCCTTTTGATAAAATAGTATAATTATTTCCATTTGCTGAATTTAAATCTGTCCAAATTAAGTTATTTAATTTTTGCCAATTGTATTTCAACGTTGTATCAGGATTTATAATCGTTAGTAAATTATCTTTTTTAACAATTTCAACCTTATTGATACTACCAATGCTAATTGTTGTTGCTGAAGAAGGCTTACTTGTAATGTTATTACTAGTAAGGGTTACTGTGTAAATTCCGGTGTCAATAGCAGTATGTGAGTTACCTATAGCACCATTAATTTCAAAACCATTCTTATACCATTGATATCCAGTACCTGTTTGTGTTGTTAAAACTAGTGGTAAACAAGAAATAACATTACCAGAAGGACTTATTGTTGGCGTAGGTGGAGTTACAATAATTGGTTCATTAATAGTTATTCGATTGTTATCTGTGATTACAGGAGGATTAAAATCGAAATAAATAGCTGCTTTATTGTCTATAAAATCACCTTTTGCCAGATTAGACTTTGCTTTTATACGGAATTGGATATATCCATGACTTAGAGCTTCATTAGCATTGCTGTCTGGTAAATTGATATTAAAGAAACTCCAAGTGGCTATTTTATTTTTCAATGTGAAAGTATAAGGATGCGATACTTTTATAATCTCCATAGTATTGTCTAGTAATTTATTTGAAAGAGTGTCTTTAATAAAAATATCAATCGCACTTGCTGTACCTGTATTTTGAAACTGTATTGTATAATAAATGTATTCGCTATTTTGTATATTCGATAATGGCATTGAGTCACCATAATTATTTGTCTTACAGTTGGGGTCATAAGAGTTTACAACTGTATGTTTATAAAAGATTCGATTGTTAATAGGGGTTGAGTCGCCTACAATAGGCGTAATATATGTAACATAATTCATTACAATACCACCTGTAATTGTTGTTGGTGGCAAGAGGCTTACAATTATATTTATAGTGTCAAAAGGATTTAAGTTGGTAAAATTCCAAAAAACACTATCACCTGATTGAAAGGAGGGGGCTTTAGAAAACCCTACAAATGACAAGGAAGAATCTTTTTTAAAACCAATAACACCAGATGAGATATTAGTTGTACCTACATTATAGCCAGTAATTTCGTATTGTGCAACTCTTCCTGGTCTTATTAATGTTAATGGCGTTAATACAACAGTAAGATCTCTCACATTAGAAACAGCACGTAATGCTATATCTTTATTTAAGACTTGATTATTACTTAAAAATTTGTGCGAAAAAGAGTCTGGTATTGCGGAGTAATAAGGATTTAGTTTTAAAAAAGGTGTAATAGTATAAACTCCAGTATCCACTTGTATCGAATATGCTCCATTTTTTGTTGTTGTAATACTGTATAAGCTACTCGCCTTTAAACTTGCAATTGTAATATTGCTTGGCCTAAACTCATTGGTGTTTAATATGTTGTTATTGTTGGCATCCAAAAACACAGTTCCATTTATTCTATTGCCACCGTCAAATTTTACTAATACAGCATCATACGCTCCTAGATTAGCATAAATATCTCCGTTAGTGTTGGTTGATAGACCTGAAACGAATAACTCTTCATTAAAATTTAAACTTATAGCATTTGCCTGTGATCTACCATTTCCTCCAAGTGCTTTCATCCATTGTATATTACCATTCAATGTATCAACTCTAAAGATCATCATTCTTTGGTCTGCTACAGGCATTTGATAATTAGCAAAATTATTTGAATAGGTTCCTCCACATATTGTTATCATATCGCCGTTTATCCCAGCAATATCTCCAAGATTGTCCCAAGCATAACTAGCATATTGTTTTTTCCATTGTAATATTCCCTTGGTATTGTATTTAAAAAGAGCTATGTCAAATAAACCTAAATTTCCCTGCAAATCTCGGTCGCTAGATCTAGACATAATTCCTAAATAAATACTATTGCTATGCACATAAATTTTACTGTAATTATCTTCATCACTCCCACCTAGCGTTTTTTGCCATAAAATATTTCCAGAAGCATCTGTATGCAAAATCCAAATATCACAGGCACCGATACTTGCACCTGTAGGAAGAAGGTTAGCTAAGTCTCCATCTGTAGAATTGGTGGAGCAAGCAAAAAAATAACCGCCATCTTCAGCTAAACCCACAACAGGTCCTGTTTCATTATTAGATCCACCGAATAATTGTTGCCATTCGATGGCTCCATTTACATCTATTTTTAAAACCCATAAATCGTCTAAACCATGGTTGTTTTTAGTAACGTTTCCAGATGTAGAACTTGATGATGATATTGCTGCAATAATACCTCCATCCTTTGTTCCTTTAAATTTACCTAAAACATCGGAGGAAGTTCCTCCATATATTTTCGACCATAATAACGTTCCGTTTGGTGTATATTTTAAAAAGGCAACATCCCAGCTTCCGTGATTACCAACACCATCACCATCACTAGAATTTAATGTGAATCCGACTACAATATTGCCATCTGAAGTAGTGTCTATAGCTGATGTGTAACCATCCCAGAGTTTTCCACCTAATACTTTTTTCCACAAAATGTTACCTGTTGGAGATGTACAAACTACAAAACAATCTTTATCACCACGATTGCCTTGAGCATGACCATTATTACTTTCAGTATAACCTACCGATACTAAGTTGCCATCACGTAACAATACGTTTCCCCAAAACATATCGTCTTTGCTGCCGCCTAAATTGCGTACATAATTTAAACCTCCGGTTTGAGCAATTAATTTGGCTGAAAGTAAAACTAAAAAACAAAGACCTATATTTTTTAACATGATAACGCTTTTTATATTAAAATTATTAAAAATGGTAAAACTGTATTTAATTTAAATTGTATTCATTTATATATTCAAATTAAAGCAGCACACATGAAAATAAATTGCTTTTTAATGAAAAAAATATTTTCTTGTAATACAAAATTGAAATTTTAATAGGATAGATGACTAAAATGAAGCAAAATTATTTTTGCAAATAATTTTAATGTGAGAGATAATTACATATAAAGTTATCTTTTTAAAATGAGAATAGATATTTAAATAGTTTCTCCTCTAAAATAATATTTGTAAAAAATAAAGAGTCAAAAAATAGTCATAAAATTATTGAGATATGCACAAAAAGTACATTTTTACAAAAAAGTACTTTTTTTTGCAGATTATTGCAGCTTATTGTTTAATTTGCAGCAGGTTTTAGCGTTTTCGTTTTGATAAATTCGTTTGGTTATTTAAGGTGTTATTCGGTTTTTTAGTATTTGCATGATGAGAGATAACCGTCTTTTTTTAAAGAGACGGTTTTTTATTGTAATTTTAAAATATCAATCCTATACAGCCAACCCTTTTTAAAATGACGTCTGAAAAATTTAGAAGCTTGTCAGTTGAAGATCAAAACCAACTCTTACAATCCATCCTATCGAGTTTGCCGCATGTAATTTTAATTTTAGATATTCAACAAGGACAAAACATTTTTGTAAACCATAGTGTTTTTGCAAAAATTGGTTATACAATCGATGAAATACATGCTTTAGGAACGAATGTTTTGAAAGAAATTTTGCATCCAGACGATTATAAAGATGTGCCATTGCTGTTTGAAAAGTTTAGAACCATGCCAAAAGGTGAGGTTTTTATACATACCAATAGATGGAAAAATAAGGAGGGCAAATATATTTGGTTCAGAAATCAGGTAATACCTTTTTCGAAAGATATACATCAAAATACGGTTTCTGTATTGGGAATTTCTAGAGACATTACCAAAGAAGTAAATACACAACAAGATATATTACTACAAATACAAGCGTTAGAAAATATTTCTTACAAGGTTTCACATGAACTTAGGCATGAGCACACTAAGGTTTTAGGAATCATTCAGTTATCTAAACAAAAAAATACAATATCAAAAGAAAACCTACTTCAATTGTCAGAATCTATTTCTGAAAGTGCACAAAAAATAGATATCACAATACGAGAAATTAATCAATATTTGGTTCAAATAAAAAATGAGTTTAGCGATATTATTAATAAAATAGATTATTCTACCGGATAAATACATTTAAAGAAAATGATTATTGTATTGGTATAAATAATGGACCAGCAAAACAAGGATATGTTCTAATTTTATAAATACCATTCTCATAATACGTTTCAGCCCAACAATATTGTTTTCCTGGCGTATCGTCGTTTTTCATTTGTGGTACATACCAAAAAACAAGATCAGTATTTACAATGTTTTCTGGTTGCTTATTAATAAATTTTTCTGGACCTTGTTTATAGTCGGTATTGCAGCATGGACCAATCGTAATTAAGTCGGTTTCTCCCTCATCTTTTTCAGGATGATTTTTTGTTACATAAGCAAAAGCAAAATCGCCTCTTCCACCATCATTAAACTGTCCTTTACTAGGTTCTATATAAAAACCTGTTCCATCTTTTTGTTGAATTTTATATTGATAACCCAATTTGCTGTAAGTTGTTGTTGCGGTTTGTTGTTGCCACCTTTCATGTGTCCATAATTGCCATTTTTCATTTCCCCATTCATAAAACTGTTGACTGCTTCCTGCAAATGCAATTCTAAAAACAGGTCGGTATGTTCCGTTATTTCCACAACCTCTACCAATGCTAGCACAGCTAACTCTAAATCGACCATCATTATAAAAAAAATAGCGTTGAGCATAGCTATAGTTGCAAGCACTTGGCCACATTTCGCTATAAAATTTTTGTTCTAACATAAATCCAACAATGCTATCATTCTCAATTACTTCTGCAATTTTTGGAGGCTCAGTAGCAACAACAGCTGCTTGGCTAAAAATAGGGCAACCCACAGCATCGCTGTAACCAAAACCATCTGTTCCTGAGTAGCTTACATGCCAATCTACCAGTTTAGCACTATTTACCAATCTTTTGTTTTTAAACTGAACATTGCTAATCATTAAACCATCAGAACTAGTAAGCAAATAATCTAGCTTCCAATTGTTTTTTTGAAGCTTGTTTATTTTTTCGCAGAAACAATCGGCAATATTTTCGTTTTGTAATTTTCTTTCTGTAATTACAATATTTGGTGCATCTTTTCCAACATCAGTCCATCTTAAACCTACCAATCTACAATCTGTTAAATCTACAATTGCCCATAAAGCTCTAGAGCCAACTACAAAAGTTGGTGCTACACATAGATGCATAGATCTTTCGCATTTTGTACGGTTTAATGCTGTTTTAGTGCTTGCCATTAAAGCTTCACTAGCATTGGGTTTAAAGCCCAATGCTTTTTCTACCTCAACGGAATTAATTGCAATATTAGTAGCCAATGAAATTAAATTTTTTGGTATATCTGGTTGTGTTTGCGGATAGTTATTAACGCTTAAAACCCTGTTTGAAAAATAATCTACAATGGCAATTGTGGTTAAGTTGTAGGCATAATTATACATCTCTACTCTTGCCAAAGTGCCGGGTAAAAAAGGAGTGCCTTTTTTAACATCTCCTGGTCTTGCAGGATAAACGCCAAAAATTTCGTTTAATAATGGCTTCTTATTTTTTCTATCAAAAACATATTTGGTAAAGTTGCTGTCTGTAAGTGCAATTTGCTGTGCCAACAACATTTTTTCGCCAACATTTTCTGTTAACAACCTTACAGGCAACTTACTTTGTAAAGTATGATCAATGTCTTTTTTGCGTTGAAGAATATACCTAGCTGTATCTTGTTGGTTGTTCGTGTTGTTTTGTTTAAACTCGTTTACATAAGCTGCATTATTGGGTTTTGGTTTTTGCGACCAAACTTGCACCAACAAAACATGACACATAACAAGTACAAGAATTTTTTGAAACATATATTTAGTTATTGCTAAGGTTGAAACGGATTTTTAAAGTTTTTATTTTTAAAAATAGAGCTATCTGTTAATGCTGCTAAAAAAGCAATCAGTTGCTTTTTTTCTGTTTGGCTAAGCGTAAAACCAGTTATTAATTTGCTTTTAAATTTATTTTGAGAGCCATTGCCTTTAAACGCACCATCGGTAATATTTCTACCACCATTGGCATAAATATCTATCATTTCTTCAATGGTATTTACCGTTCCATCGTGTGTGTATGGAGCTGTAAGCAATACATTTTGAAGAGAGGGTACTCTAAATTTACCATCATCTGCTGCTTGTTGGGTTTGGTTAAATAAACCTTTATCTATTGAGGGATAAGCATTTGAATTATACACATTGTACAAACCTGTATTGTAAAAATCTGTTGAAGCGTTGGCAGATAAATGAGTACCGCTATGGCATTGTCCACACTTTAATTTTTCAGAAAAAAACAATTGCATTCCTTTTTGGGCATCGGCACTTAATGCTTTTTTATTGCCATTTAGAAATTGATTATAAGGAGCGTTGTTAGAAACCAATGTAGCTTCATAAGCTGCAATTGCTGTGATAATATTTTGTAAATGAATGGGTTGCTTTTGTTTTGAAAATGCATTTTTAAAAAGCTGTTGATAGGCTTTATCATTTTTAAAACGTTCAACAATAATGGCTTCATTGTTTTTTACACCCATTTCTTTTGGATGTTCGTTAAACAATGGAAACTGCATTTGTTGCGAAAAGGTTTTGATAGAACTGTCACCCCAAGTATAACTTTTTCTTGCAACAGCATTTATTAAAGAAGGTGCATTACGTTGAATACTAAAACCATCTGCACCTAAAGATGTTCTGTAACCATCAGAAAATGCAAATTTTGGATCATGGCAAGAAGCACAAGAACGAATATTATTATACGATAATCGAGTATCGAAAAATAAGTATTTACCCAAAACAACAAGTGCTTCTTGGTTGGTAGAACTTGATTTTTGAGAGGATGAAAATTCGACCATTACACCCATTGCTAAAATGACACTACAAACCAATTTTATGATAAAACTTTGCATCATATAGTTGTATTATTTCAAGTCTACCAATTCCCAAAATTGTTGTTGTTCATTCCATCTTAAAATATAGCTCGTTTCGGGTTTTTCACTCGATGCTTGTAAGTTGTAATTAAATGCTACACCATTAACCATCATATTTCCATTTATAAACTTTATTTTTCTAGCCTTATCATCACCTCTTGGTCCTAAACCGTCTAAAGAATATTCTAATTGAATAGTTTTGCGTAGAAATTTTCCTGTTTTATCTATTTGTATAGAATAAATATTTCCCATTCTTGTTGTTCCAAAATATAGTTTTTTAATTCCTTTGGTGTCAACATTTACTGCTAAACCCATTGCATCTATTCCCTTTAAAGTATCAATTATTTTCTTTGTTTTTGAATGAATTTGGTAAATAATTCCTGTTTCATGATATCTATCTGAACCAGAAACAGATGCTGCAAATAAGGCATCGCTAGAGCAATCGTATGTTAAACCCAATAATCCATAAGGGTTTTGAATGTGTCCTTTCGC
>Ga0209398_1000783_pt1 | contig 18320 bp, 17 predicted proteins | sample AshMeaBigSpring_FD_184125 | JGI IMG/M metagenome (GOLD analysis project Ga0209398, IMG submission 184125) | Groundwater microbial communities from Big Spring, Nevada to study Microbial Dark Matter (Phase II) - Ash Meadows Big Spring (SPAdes)... | ecosystem: Environmental > Aquatic > Deep... | reverse complement strand
TCGGCGATTGGGATGTGAATAAAACTAAGTTGCCCAATGGTATAGGTGTTTTAGTAAAAGAAGCTACCAAACAAGGAGTGAAATTTGGTATTTGGATTGAACCGGAAATGGTAAATCCTAAAAGTGAGCTGTACGAAAAACATCCAGATTGGATTATTCGCTTACCTAACCGTGAAGAACATTATATGCGCAATCAGCTAGTATTGGATTTGCCAAATCCAAAAGTACAAGATTTTGTATTTGATGTACTTGATAAATTGATGATAGATAATCCCGAAATTGCCTATATGAAATGGGACTGCAACCGCCCGATGACGAGCAGTTATTCACCTTATCTCAAAGACAAACAGTCGCAATTGTATGTCGATTATGTGTTGGCATTCTATAAAATTCTTGACCGTGTTCGTGCTAAATATCCTCATTTGCCTATTATGCTTTGCTCGGGTGGTGGCGGAAGGATTGATTATGGTGCACTCAAATACTTTAATGAATATTGGCCTACAGACAATACAGATGGTTACGAGCGGGTTTTTATTCAATGGAATTATTCGTATTACATGCCAGCCATTGCCACTTGCAATCATGTAACCTCTTGGGGAAAACAATCGCTCAAGTTTCGTACCGATGTAGCTATGATGGGAAAACTCGGTTACGACATAATGGTTTCTCACTTTTCGGATAAAGAACTGAAATTCAGTCAAGATGCTGTTAAAAACTACAATCGTATTAGTAAATTGGTTTGGTATGGCGATTTGTATCGTTTGGTTTCGCCTTACGATGGCGAACGTGCAGTACTTATGTATTCTGATGACGCTAAGACGAAAGCAATTTTGTTTAGCTATACCTTAAATACGCTTTTCAAAGAAATTCATCAAAAAGTAAAATTGCGTGGACTTAATCCGGTAAAAAATTATACGGTTCGGGAAATCAATTTATTCCCCGATACAAAATCGAAGTTTGCAGAAGACGGACAAACCTTTAGTGGCGATTATTTAATGAAAATTGGTTTGTCAGTATCTCCAAATTCACCGCTCACCAGCAATGTTTACGAAATTACAGCCGAAAACTAGAATTTCATAATTTGCTGTTGATTGAATTTGCGAAACTCACTTGGAGTTAAACTTTTTTTCTCCCTGAATATTCGATTGAAATTGGATACATTATTGAAACCACAATTAAAACAAACTTCCGAAATAGTTTTTGTGGTTTCAATCAGTTCTATCGAAGCATGTCCAATGCGGACTTCATTCAGATAATCAACAAAAGATTTATTAGTGCGTTTTTTGAAAAAATGACAAAACGAAGAGTTAGTCATTCCAATCAATTTTGCTAAATCTTCAATCATTATTTTATTCTGATAATTCCTGTTTATATGTTCACAAGCGGTCCTAATTCGTCTACTTTTAAACATATCTAACTCAGGACTGAATGACTGGCTGCAAAGTATTTTTTGATTTTCCGAAATGGCCATATCATTTAAAATGGATAAAAAATCAAGAAATGAATGAAACCCATTTTGGTGAATTAATGATTTAATACGTGGAGATAGAGTTTTTATTGTTTCTTGACTAAATGCTATTCCTCTTCTCGATCGTTCAAGCATTTCTTTTATCGCAGATATAAGATTCTTGTTTTGAAAGCTAATGGGTAGTAAATCCTTTTGAAACTGTATCGTTACTACCAAATTTGCTCCTCCCGTTTCACTTTGCCATGAATGATAAATATCAGGTCCTGTAATCACTAAATCAAATTCCTCATAATCTTGAACTGATTCTCCAACAATCCGTTTTCCTTTAGCTCCTTCAACATAATTAATCTCATACTCTGGATGATAGTGAGTTGGAAAGTCAAATTTTGCATCGGGGTGGTATAAAACCACAAAAAAATCTTCTTTGGTAAGTGGTGTGATTTCGCGTATTACGTTTTTCATACTTAAAATATTCAATATAGTATTAGTATTCTTGCATTTTTCTATGTTGCAAATATAATCTTTTTTTGTAATAATATACACTATCATCTCACAATATTTAAAACTTAATAGTTTAATAAAATATTGATTATTGCGTGTTTAATGAGTATATGCATGAATAATAGAAAGATATATATTGTGGCAAAAAAATATCAACTCGCAGAATTACTCATAGCCAAAATTAATTTTTTATATGCGTTATTTAAAAAAAAAGCATATCACATAATAATATCATTCATAAAGCAAATTTTCATTAATTAGCTTTGAATTAAATGTTATACAATAGTATTTATCGTAATTTGTATATGAAACTAATACTGCACTTTTCAAAATATCATCAGTATATAGCAAAATACTACCTGTTAATGTTTTATTTTAGCTTTATTTTTGTTTCGTGAATAATCTAAAAGAATACATTAACATACAATATATAATGAAATTAGAAAAGTACAAAAAAAACCCTATCTTATCACCAAACCCTGCAAATTCATGGGAAAATTTAGTAGTGTGCAACCCCGCTGCATGGTACGAGAATGGAAAATTTTATCTTTTATATAGGGCTGCTGGAGATGATGTTGAACATTTGATTCACATCGGATTAGCAGTGAGTAACGACGGTTTAAACTTTGAAAGAGTACAAAACACTCCTGTACTGTCTCCAACAATTGGAGGATTTGATGGTGGTTCAGTTGAAGATCCACGTGTCGTTAAATTTGGAGATGAATTTTATATGACTTATGCGTTTCGACCTTACCCGCCTGGTCAATATTGGAAATACGAATATGATGCTGTTAAAGCTCCTAAACACAATATGTATGCTCCAAAATGTATGCGTGAAAATATTGGAAATACAGCCTTAGCATTATCAAAGGATTTGAAAAACTTTATTAAGGTTGGTAGATTAACTGAGCCAAGTCTGGATGATAGAGATGTCATTATTTTTCCAGAAAAAATAAATAATAAATTCTATATGCTTCACCGACCTAAAAATTATGTTGGATTTGAATATGGAACAGATTTTCCTGCAATATGGATTAAATCATCTGATGACTTAATGTCATGGAACGTTGCAAGTTCATTATTATTGACGGGAAAAGAATGGTGGGAGGTGAAAATTGGCGGTAATACACCGCCAATTAAAACTGCTGATGGTTGGCTAATGCTTTATCACGGTGTTGATAATGAATTTACATATCGTATAGGTGCATGCTTATTAGACCTTGAAGATCCGACCAAGGTTCTATATAAAACTAAGGATTTTATCATGGAACCAGAAACAGAATTTGAAAAAAATGGTCTATATAAATGGGGTGTAGTTTTTCCAACAGGTAATGTATTAGTTAATGATACCTTATATGTTTATTATGGTGCTTCAGATCAATGGTGCTGTGTTGCCACTGCTAACATTCATGATTTAGTTCAGTTTATCAAAGATAATACTAAACCTCAAATAAGTGAATGTGAAATTAGTTTAGAAAATAATGAACTATTAGTTGTGATTTAGTATATTTACATTCTATATATATAACAAACAGTTTATAATATTTAATCAGCATGAATAGTCTTTCTTGGGTTGACATTGTCAGTATTTTAGTTTTTTTAGTTTTTACAATTGTATATGCGTTAAAGAAAAGCAATAATAAAGATGCAGCAGGATATTTCCTTTCTGGAAAAAGCGAAAATTGGTTTGTGGTTGGTCTTTCTCTATTTGCTGCAAGTGTTTCGAGTTCTACGCTTATTGGACATTCGGGCGAAGGCTTTATTAGTGGAATTGCTGTTTTTAATTACAATATCGGAGCTGTTTTTGTAATTGTTTTTGTGGCGCTCTTCTTTTTGCCATTCTACATTAAAACAGGAATTTACACCATTCCTGGATATTTAGAAAGACGCTTTGATCGTAGGTCAAGTGTGTATTTTTCATTTATCACTATTATTGGAAATGTTTTTTTAGATGCTGCTGCTGCTCTCTACACGGGTGCGTTGATTCTAAAAGTGATTTTTCCAGAGGTTGATACAATGTATGTAATCTGGATTATGGCTGGCATTGCTGGGTTTTACACTATTGTTGGTGGGTTGTCATCGGCCATTTATGCCGATATTATTCACACCATTGTGCTTATTGTTGGTTCAATATTCTTGGCATTCTTCTGCGTAAACGAAATTGGTGGTTGGGACGAATTTATGCGTCGCTTTGATGATGGTGTTTGGATGAGCCTTATTCGTCCGGCAGCAGACCCAACAATGCCTTGGGTGGCAATTCTTATTTCGTTACCAATTTTAGGATTCTATTTTTGGGGAAACAATCAGGTAATGGTGCAACGTGTTTTGTCAGCAAAATCAATTGATCAAGGTCGTAAAGGTGTTCTTTTTGTGGCATTTATCTATCTTTTTACCTTGTTCATTTTTATTATGCCTGGAATCATTGCCCGAGGAATCAATCTTTTTGGTGTTGAACTTCCCAACGAAATTATTTCGGGTGACACATTGCGAACAACTTATAATGTAAATACCAACGAAGTTTATCCACGCCTGATCATGAAATTGATGCCTGTTGGTTTGATGGGCTTAATTTTGGCAGCCATGGTTTCTGCATTGACTTCCGCTTTGAGTGCCACTTTAAACTCAGTTTCCACACTTTTCACTATGGATTTTTACCGCAAAATGAACCCAAAAGCAGATAGTCAAAAATTGGTTCGAGTGGGTCAGATTACTTCATTTGTGGTATTGATTATTGCGGTATTGTGGTCGCCGCTGATTGGTAAATTTGCATCATTAGTTTCTTATTATCAGGAGTTTGTTTCGTATCTAGCACCTCCAATTGTGAGTGCATTTTTACTCGGACTTTTCTGGAAACGTTCCAATGCGCATGGTGCATTTGCAGGATTGATGGTTGGTATTGCAACAGCAGCAATTATTATGACTTTGAAATTTGGATTTGATATTTCAGTGCCGATTCACTTCCTTATGTGGGCACCAATATTATTAATAATGAGCAGTTTGGTGAATGTAGTGGTGAGTTATGCAACCGGAATGCCCGATCAAACTAAAGTTGCTGAAAATACATGGAATGTAAAGCTGTTGACAGACGATTACAAAGAACAAAAAAGTACGCCTTGGTATAAGAACTTCTATGTATTGGCTATTCTTTTAGTTATTGCGGCCATTATTGAATACATTATTTTCTGGTAAAAACCCCTAATCTGTTCAGCTGAGCTTATGTCGAAGCCTAAAGGGGAATGATAAGTTTTATCGAAGAATACTTTTGCAGTCTGGCCAATTATAAAGTCAGACTGCTTTTTTAAATAACAAAAAATCTATCAAACACAACCAATTGTTATCGTGTTGAAAATGAAAAAAATCATGTTTTTCTTTCTGCTTTTTCCAATATCCCTTTTTGCACAAACTCAATATTGGAATCAAAAAACGCAACTTATACCTTGGCGTTTACCATTCGTTTCGGACACTAAAAATATTGAATACATTGACTTGGATAATGATGGTGACCCTGACGTTCTGAAAACTACCATTTTGGACGGAATTCCAATTATATGGATTGACGATGATGATGATATGAAGGTTGGAGATTTAGAAGGCGATACCGATAATGATTGTTTGTGTGTGGACATTAACAAGGATGGAATTTTTGGTGGTGAGCGAGATTTATGCATTGATTGGACAGATACGGATAATGATGGTATTGCTGAAGTGCAGGCAGTGGTTTTGAATGGTGGACTGAAAACACGAAATTTTTTCGATTGGAGTGCTGACTTTATGTATATTATCGACTTTGGCGAAAAAGATGGTATTAAAAACTTTATCAATTGGAATGATTTGGTATTAAGGGCTTGGGAACACAACGGACATGCTAATTTTTTTACAGATTATCACGGGAATACGCTTTTCTTGAAAATGCACGGCTCCACATTTCGCATCAATGATGTTCGTTATAGCTGGGAAAATCCATTTATTTTTTACGATTACGATAAGGATAATTTATCAGAAATGGCTATCCGTTTGGTAGATACGCCTGATTTTCGTCCAAAAGAAAATAAACCGTCCAAATTCGATGCTATTCATCCCGAATACGATGTCGACTTCACTAAAAAGATTGATTATGTAGCAGTTACCTGGGATTTAGATAATGATAACGGACAAGGGAATGAATTCGATTTTGATATGTCGCTTAAGTTTGCCGGTAAAGGTTTTGATTATTCCAACCAAGTGCATACCTTCAAAAACATGCGCGGTTTACCTGCTGCCGATAAGTATTTTTACGACCCTCGCTGGCGACAAAATGATCAACTTATTTATCCTGACGAAAAAGTGTCGTATAGCAAGATTTTTAACGATGGAAAATGGGATTATTGCTGGTTTGTCTTTGATGAAGATGACGACTGCAACCGTTGGGAGCGTGTAGAATTCTACGAACCAAAAGATTTGTGGAAAATTGGAATGAGAAATGGTGGACTCGATAACAATGGTCAGGCTGATGCTGTTGGTGATAGAGCTGAGTTTGATACTGACAATTCGGGCAATGGACAGCTTTATATCGCTCCGTTTGATGGACGTTTGCACCTGTACGGTGCCGAATGGGGTGCTTGGCGAATAGATATGAACGCGGCAGTATATCAGGGTTACGGCGGTCAATATCCGCCTGTGAAGGATGCAAAACGCTTAGCAAAAGATCCGGAAAAATTGGCTACAATCAGATATACCGACACGAATAAAAACGGTTTTGCCGATTATATTGAATATGATCTGAACGGAGATACCATTTTTGAAGAAAAAGTATCCTTATTAGATTTGGGAATTGATGACAAAGCCGCAATAATTAATACCGGAAAATCTGATTATAAAAGTTTAAATATACATTTTATCAAGCTTACAAATCAGATCTGGAATCGTTCGAAAGTAGTTGTTTCTGTTGCTAATCAACAAGATGTAAACACGAATTGGTATGCATTTTGGCAGCAACCACGCACTTTGAATGAGAAATATCAATACGGCTTTTGGCTCACTTTTTATTTGTATAAAGATATGTGTCATAAGGCTTTGCTAAAAGGAAATTCAGAGTTAAAACACAAATTAGATGTTGCTTATTATTCGGGAAATTGGTCAACTTTCAACTGAAATATAAATTAAAAAAATAAATCCCCCCTCTCAATGAAAAATTCAAGTAATGTATTGAATCAGAAACTTATACTTAGTTTTACAGTTTATATTCCAAAACTATTTCTGTTATTATTTATACTTTTTTCGCCAGTTATGAGTGCACAAAAATCGGTTCATGAAATTTCACTTTCGAATGACTGGGAAATGCGGGAAGTTGGAACAAACGAATGGAACAAAGCTGTTGTTCCAGGTTGCGTTCATACCGATTTGCTAAGAAATAAGCAAATTCCGGATCCATTTTACCGTACAAATGAAAAAGATTTGCAATGGATAGATAAAAAAGACTGGGAATATAAAACGGTTATTGAGATTTCGCAAGAGCAATTAAATAGTGAGAACTTAGAGATTGTATTTAAAGGGTTAGATACGTATGCCGATGTTTTTTTGAATAATAAGCAAATATTGAGCGCCGATAATATGTTTCGCGAATGGATGGTGGACGTAAAACCATCACTTAAAATTGGAAAAAACGAATTGCGGATATTATTTCATTCGCCCATAAAAATTGGATTACAACTTAACAAAGAAAACGGATTCAAGCTGCAAGCATCTAACGATCAAGCCGAAAATGGCGGGTTGAAAAAAGATGAATTGCTGAGTTCGTATTTGCGTAAGGCGCCTTATCATTTCGGTTGGGACTGGGGACCTCGACTTGTTACTTCGGGCATTTGGCGACCGGCATTTATCCGTGTTTGGGACAATGTAAAATTGAATGATTTTTATGTTGAACAACTTTCACTTTCAGATAAATTGGCTCAGTTAAATTCGAAGATTGAAATTCAGTCATCAAAAATACAAACTTCCTACATCGAAATAGCCATTAATGGAAAAGTAGCTACAACTTTTACTGCCAATTTAAAAAAGGGTGTCAATCAAATTGAACTTCCATTTGAAATAAAAAAACCAAAACGTTGGTGGACCAATGGATTGGGCGAATCTTACTTATATAAAATTACAGCACACATTACATCAAACCAATCAGTTGCAACTAAAACAACAGAGATTGGATTACGTACCTTGAAACTAATTCAAAAACCAGATAGTGTCGGTCATACTTTTTATTTTGAACTCAACGGTGTTCCTGTTTTTGCAAAAGGTGAAAACCATATTCCTAATGACATGTTTGCCGATCGGGTAACAAAAGAAGTGTATGATTGGGAAATAGGGACTGCCGTAAAATCGAACTTAAACATGCTTCGTGTGTGGGGTGGTGGAATTTATGAAGACGATTATTTTTATGAACTTTGTGATAGAAATGGGATACTTGTATGGCAGGATTTTATGTTTGCCTGCAGTTTATATCCAGGTAACCAAAAGTTCCTAAACTCAGTAACCCAGGAGGCCAATTATCAGGTTCGTCGTTTGCGAAATCATCCTTGTATGGCTCTTTGGTGTGGTAATAACGAAATAGATGTGGCATTTAAATATTATACTGGTTCGGGATGGGGATGGAAAAATGATTATAATGATGAACAAATTAAAAAAGTCTGGACTGCTTATGACACAATTTTCAACAAAATTCTACCGGGAATAGTCAAAACTCACTCGCCACAAATGCCATATTGGCATTCTTCACCGGCTACTGTAGTACCAAAACAACATGCTACAGATAATAATAATGATGGTGATGTGCACTATTGGGGTGTTTGGTGGGATAAACATCCGTTTGAAAAATATGCCGACAATATCGGACGGTTTATGAGCGAGTATGGTTTTCAATCCTTTCCTGAATTTGAGTCTATTAAAAAATATTCATTGCCAGTAGATTTTTATATTGAATCGGATGTTATGAAACACCATCAACGTAGCAGCATTGGTAATGTTACTATAAAGAATTACATGGATATGTATTATCGTAAACCGTCTAATTTTGAAAAATTTATTTACACAGGTCAGGTTTTACAAGCTTATGGTATTCAGTTTGCTATTGAATCACATCGCCGAGCTATGCCATTTAATATGGGATCGTTGGTCTGGCAAATTAACGACTGCTGGCCAGTTGCTTCATGGTCTAGCAGTGATTATTATCACCGTTGGAAAGCCCTGCAATATGAAATTAGACGTTCATTTGAACCAGTAATTATTTCGGCTTGGGTAAAGGGTGAAAATACGGCTATTGCCATTGTTTCGGATAAACAGAAAGATATGCCGGCTCAATTGGAAATGAAAGTCTGTGATTTTGCAGGTAAAGTACTTCAAACCCGAAATCTTGAAATCACTGTTAAAGCAAATGGAGTAACATCAGTTTTAGATGAACCAACTTCTAAATTTACGAATAATATGGGTGGAACATATTTATCATTTACACTGAAATCAAAAGTTGGGAAGTTGGTGGAAAAAACGTACTTCTTTACTCAACCTAAAAATTTGGAATTGACAAAACCTAACATTATTTCAACAGTTGAGAAAAAAAATGAAGAATGGGTTGTTACATTGAAATCCGATGTATTGGTAAAAAACATCTATCTGAACTTTCCCAGAATAGAAGGTTTTTTTAGTGATAATTATTTTGATATGTTACCCGGAAAAGTATATAAAGCGACTTTTGCCCCCAGCAATAAATCAATCTCCATTTCAAAGTTAGAATTGATGTCGTTGGTAGATAGTTATAAATGATAGTTGTTTTAATTAAAGCAAGTTACAATGAAAATTAAAGAAGTGTTAGTTATAGTGGTTTTGAGTTGTATTATTTCAATTACTTTTGGGCAAAGTAGGGTTGTATTGGATAATTATTACAACAATGAAATTGATACTAAAATTGGAAAACCTTTCCATTATCTTTGGGCAGATACAGCAATGAGTGGATTTTCACAACTTGCTGAATTATTTATTCAAAAAGGAGCAATTATTTCCACGATGAAGGAAAAACCAACTAATAAAAACCTCAAAAAAGTCAAAATATATATTATCGTAGATCCAGATACAAAACTAGAGACAGTAAATCCTAATTATATGGATGATATTGCTGCCAAATCCATAGAGAATTGGGTAAAAGAAGGCGGTGTTTTGTTAATACTAACTAATGATTCGAAAAATTCAGAACTTGAAAGATTTAACATCCTTGCTGAAAGGTTCGGAATGCATTTCGTAAATGAACTTTTGCATCCTGAAAAATCTGAGTATGGGCAACCAAGAAATTTCGATAGTTGTGCTTCAATTAATCTACCTAATCACCCTTTGTTTGATGGAGTTTCAAAGATATTCTTAAAGGAGATTGCTCCAATAAAGTGTGTGGGACCTGCAAAACCTGTTTTAAAGGAAAATAATAAAATCATAATGGCCGAAGCTAGGGTTGGAAAAGGATTTGTGTTTGCGGTTGGCGACCCATGGTTGTATAATGAATACATCGATCATTGGGTATTACCTAAAGAATTTGATAATTTAAAGACTGCAAAAAACCTAGTTGAACTGCTCATAATGAAATCGAGATCGCATCAATAGAATAGCCAATGATGTTAATTACAAAAAGATACAGTATAACGTATAAGGAAATGAATTAAATTCTTTGATATTATCATTCTTTCAAAATTTATACGTTAGGCTAAATGTTTGTGGGTGTTTTATTATTTTCAATTGTGTACAAAGCAAATTCTTCAATCTTGAGCAATAGTCATTTTTCTTAAACTCTATGACAATTACAGAACTTAAAGAAGCCTTTCGTTTTATTTTCAAAAAAAGGGTTGAAGCTTCCTATTTTAAGCCGGAGAAGTTTAGCCTGATTGGTGATAACATGAAATCGCTGATTCAATCTACAGATACCTATGTGTTATCGCATGGTGTTTACCTGTTGATTTCTAAAAATGAGGAAGAACGATACCGGTTTTGGTCTTTAAGTCAATATGGAATAAAGTATTTCACAAAAAAACAACTAAACCGAAACAAAGAGCAATCCTGGATAAAACATGCATTGGATATATTTGCACAATACATAAACAGGGGTATAGATATCCCCTGTGGTTTCGATATATTTATTTGGGGCAATTTGTCAGTTAAAGAAGATGCCGGTGTTCAAATTGAAGCCCTTATATCCCATGCCCTTTCAGAGCAATTAGGACTTAAACTCGATTCAGCACAGACAGAAACTAAATTCGATTCGGAATACAAATTGGTAATATCAAACACCCACACGCCACACGTGGTTAGTCAATCATCACTTGCAATGCTTATAAAGGAAAAAAGTTCACTTGTTGACGAATATCTGTTTTTAGAAAATCAGCTAACACGAGACGCATTAATTATTAATGTACTAGCGGATACAGCAGCATTAGGGTGGTTGATTAACCGGAATCATCAAATATTACGCGACAAACTTCAGTTAGTTCCAACCGAAATTGAGCTTATAATAGCAGAAGCAGAAAAGACTGACGGTGTTTTAGGAATGCGCATGACAGGCTGTGGTTTTGGAGGCAATACCATTACCCTCATTAAAGAATCAGCAATACCAGCATTTGTCGAACAAATTAGCGAAATCTACGAATTCGAAACCGACGTTCAAAACTTCTTCTTCACTGCCAACATCGGCGATGACATTTTCAAACTCTACGAATTATATTAATTCTATAGTTTTTTCTGTCTTTTGAGTCCATTTTTCCTCAGTTTCTACAAAAAATCATATTTTGTCTGCGATAATAGCCGAAAAGTGATTATATTTGCAGTCAAAATATCTTAAATCTGCAAAAATGAATGCTGCATCTAGTATAAAAGAATGGATAAATAAGCTCCAGCAAAATGGTAAGCTTTATTTTTCTGTGGAGCAGGTTACGCAGGCATTCCCCAATTTGCAAACTACTGGAATTCGTAGTGCACTTACACGACTTTCCTCAAAAAACAGCGTAATATCGGTCTGGAAAGGGTTTTATGTGATTGTCCCAATATCGTATACAGCCACAGGGATACTACCTCCGGTTATGTATATCGACCATTTAATGAAACATATCCAACGTCCTTATTATATTGGATTACTAAATGCTGCTGCATTCTACGGTGCTGCACACCAGCAGCCACAGGTGTTTTCGGTAATTATTCAATTCCCCACACTTCGCGATAATACAAAAAAAAATGTTCGATTACAGTTTGTAACGCGACGTAAGTTCCCGGTAGATGAATTGCTTGAAAATCGTAAAACTCAAACCGGCTACGTCAAGATATCTTCCCCTACTCTTACAGCTGCTGATATCATTCAATACGAGAAAGAAATTGGAGGGTTGAACAGAGCATGTACGGTTTTGAATGATTTGATTGAAGTGCTTGACTTTACGAAAACACCGGATAGCTTTTTTAATGCAGTTAGTACAGCAACGATTCAACGCTTGGGATATTTATTAGAAAATGTTGTCGAATCACCTGAATTAGCAAATCAACTATACGAAAAAGCATTAAAAGCAAATTGTATATTTCAGACAATTCCACTCAAAATTGGTAAATCAACAGTAGATAAACTAATAGATAAGAAGTGGAAAATCAGGATTAATACAGAAATTGAAATCGATGAATAATCGGAATACATAAAAAATTGATTTAAAAAAATGATACCGGTATCAGCAAATTTAGATCTTTATACGGCCATTATCCAAAATCACTTGAATTTCGACCAGATACTTACTTGCTATCGCGAATACATGAACTTTGTTGTGGGCAACAATATACCCACACAAAAAGAATTCTTACTAAATATGGAAGAAAAAATGTTAGATTCCGAATTCTTGGGTGATACACAATTATTGCTACGCAATGGGGAAGCTTATGGTCCACTGGGTGCTTGGGAGTTGGTTAAGAAGAATTTAATTGAGAAGTTATAGCTCAAATCGAAATCAATTGTAGAAATTTGCGTTACTAAAATGGAATATAAATAATTGACCAATAATTTTAGTTGCGGTGCAAAATCGCTAGAACCTCTTACTGTTAAGGCTTTGATGCTCTCCGCAATCGCAACTCCGCAACCATAGGGTTTTATTTCAAAAAACCGTGCAGGAAGCGGTCAGGCTTCGCCTGAAAGTTCATCACGGGCAGCTCCGCAGGGCAAAATCCCCGGCAGGTAAAAATCCTCACCCTTTCTTGCCAGCTCGCTGAGCCTGTCGAAGCGCTGGGTTTGCACAGTCTTTTTGCCTGCCTCCGCACAATCAACCCTGCTGTTGTTTTTTTCTGTCACACTTTTTGCAATCCTCGCACATTTGGCACATTGCTTTTTCTCGTTCCTCAAAAAAATCAATAAGCCAATCCACCCACAGGCAAAAAAGAAATCAGGCACTCCAACCGCCACCACCGTGCCTGAAATGCGCCAGAAAAAAAACAACCCAATGCTAAGTTACATAACAAGTAGTTATAAGCGTTTTTCACCCTGACGGGCAAGGGATAAGCCTGAAAAAGCTTATAACCTAATTATGTAAAATAGCCGCACAAAATCAACCCATTGCCCCGCTCCGCTGCCCGAATACCTAATCGCCCGAATGGGCAGAGCGGAAAGTAAATACACCTAATCGGTGAGTTACTCAGGCGTACCGCCAATCCGAGAATAAAGCCCCGAAAACCACTTGTGTTTTTTATTGAAGGTTTATCTCGGGCAGCAAATAAAAAACACAAAAGGTTTTCAAAATATGGGGACAGCAGCCACAAAACATTTTTGCCATTTCAGGGGTTTTTGACGACCCCATTCCATGCCAAAAATGCTTTGTGATAGCAGTTGAGAATGTTGAAAAGTAAGAATAATTTTACGGCAACCATTTCCAAAAAGTGATAGTGCCAACTTCGTAAAACTAATTTCCTACTTTCCAACATTCAATACCACAGAATTCCCCACCACCCATCTGTTGTAGCAGAAAAATAAAAACATGCCAAGTTGATTTATCATTGTGCTTGTGGTATATGCGTTCCATTCCGGCTACATTCGTTCCGGTCGGTTTCGTGCCTCGACCGAACCAACACTTCATTTCACCTTCATTGCAAACATTCACCTCAGCACCACACAGCTTCAGGGAAATACTCATTTCCATTCCGCAGGCTACATTCATTCCGTTTTCCCACAAGCCTTTTCCATCGCATTTTCAATGGTATTTTTTTATTTTCTGCGACGCGTTTACCCCAAAAACAGCCTCATATTCCCCACCACCCATTAGTGGTTGCAGCTTTGTAAATATATCGTTTTTATTTTTCAATGTGCTTGCAGCAGGTTACTTTCATTCGCTCCTTACCATTCGGGGGAGACAGTTCGTACCTCACCGTCATCCACCCTCATTACAGTCGTTTCATTCCATTACACCAGCTTCAGCACCCCACTGCATAAGTAAAAAACATCCTCGCCAAACGGTCTGTTTTTACCCATGCATTACTCCATGCTCTCCAATGGTATATTTACTTCAGCTACGACGAGTTTACCCCAAAAGACTAAAGAGCCTCATTATTTCCCCACCACCCTTTAGTTGTCGCAGTTCAGTCAGGCAGTAGAGTTGATTTTTCATTTGTTTGCGGTCGGTGCATTCATTCCAGCTCCATTTCGCGCCGGGTGTCAGTTCGTTCCTCACCCACAACCCGACACTGCATTCCACCTTCATTTTCTGCATCCACCTCAGCACCGCGCGGCATTCGTATTCCTTTTCTCACTCCATATATTCCGTTCCAGCAGTCATACCCATGCCATTTTCCAACCCATTTCCAGCGGTTGCCTTCCTTCCTGCGGCGAGTCTACCCCAAAAGAACTGAATACTTTTAATTTTTAAAATGATTTTATTTAAAAGTCAAAAAAAACTTTGACTTCATTGTCCTCAAAGTCCAACAAAAAACACAAAACCAAAATAAATACCTAATGAAAATAAGGACTTTTTGAGTAAAATATTTACCGCCAAAAAAAATGAATATACAAAGATAGCCGTTACGTTTACCGTCAGTAAAGGTCAAGCCCTACGGGTTTTTGCCACAATCTCCACACCTCGTTTCACTTCGGGTAGTATTCTGCCAAAAAACCTTGACAGCCGCCTCTTCTCTGGCTGTTTGAAGAGTATATCCTTTTTTTTCTTCTTTTCTTTTTTCTTTTTTTCTCTTTCTGGTGGGTGAAAATTATTTGTGGGGGCAGTAGCTCTCTTTTATTCACCCTTTAATCGTTATCCTCATGTGTACCTTTATTTTGAAGTCTTACAGTCAGAAATCAGAGATTAAAAAACCTCATTTCTTTATCCTAAACAAAGGAAATAACAGCGGAAAACCGCTTTCAACTCCTTGTGCTAATTGCTTTGTCATTCAGTTTCAAAATGAAACTGAAAAAGAACAGGTTTACTGGCTAATGTATAGCCTATGGCAGTCTAATGCCTTTTATCCTTATTTACGTGGTTCGGTTATTCCCTTTGTTGTACTCAGGGATGTAAAATCATGCTTAATGGATAGTTTATCAAAAGTGGAAGCAAATCCGGCTCAGTTCGAGAAAGCCGTGTCAGCTCTTCAAGGTCTGGAGGCTATGGAAAAGCAAAACAAACAAAACCTGATTTTAATCTCCCAGGCTAAGCGAATGCTGTTTTACAAGTATCTTAATTAATGCGAATAAGGTTTTTGTCGGTAAGTCCGACAAAAACCCTATTTAATTACAAAACACGGTATAGTCAAGTCATAGATAAGTCCTACATAAGCCCTACATAAGTCCTACATGAGTGCACTAAAGGAATAAAATTGGCACTTTGATTATTGGTGCATTTTGACATAAAAAAAGGTGTCCCTTAAGGAACACCTTTCCATTTTTAGTTGTTACGTGCTTAGAATGTAGCTTGAAGTTTCAAAGCGTGACCGTCATTAAACAAATAATAATCGGTACCTGCTTTTTGATAGAATTCAATACCAACAGAGTTCAAAACTGTTACGTTATCCGTCAATTCTAAAGTTTCTGCAAAAGCACTGGTTAGAACTGTTGGTACAGTAATTTCAGTTGTCAAATCCAAATAAGCTGAATATGCAACGTTGGAAGTTTCATTCAATCCCGGTTCGATTGGCTCGTAGACTTTGGTGTTTTCATTATACGCAAAATCGGAGACAATAGATACTGCATTTATCAATCTAAAGTGTGTTGCGCCCGCTGGAGCAATTACCGCTATGGCAGGCTTAAATGGTACCACTGTCATGGTTGAACTTTTGCGATTTGCTGTATTTGTCAATTCAAATTTCGCCAAAAACAAACCGTTAAAATTTACGTTTTTGTTGAAATGCAATCCTTCCAAATATTTACTTTGGGTCGAAATCAAAATAGCACGATATCCACGGGCTTCCGACTGATCTTCCAAATTGATTTTCTTCATGATTGCGGTTAATCTTCCGGTTAGCTGGGCATCGCTCATTTGTTTCATAAGCAAGTTTAATCCCATACGAACCGATCGACCTGCACGGGCACAAGCTGTAAACTCGTTCATGTTTTCACGGGTACGAACAAAGCCCGGAGCATTTTTGATTTGGTCGCCTGTTGCACCTCCCTTTAAACCGGCAAAATTGCCTGTCATACCTTTGATTTTGAAATGGCGAATTTCGCCGATAGTACCTTTGTACTTTACATGTCCTAGTTGTCTGGCCATAATTGTAGTTGTTTTTAAAAAGTTTTTTACTAAAAATATTTTTGTAAAAATACCAACCAAAATACTGTGTTATAAATACATAAATAATGCAAACTAATGCTTTTCAGTGCAGTTTATCCTATTTCTGATATCTATTTTACAAGCAGTATTACTGATTCAAATAATATAACTGCTCCAGCTGCTTTAATTTTTACCTTATTCCAAAAGTCGGCTTTCTTCTTTTGGGTTGCTAAATGGTTTATTGTTGAATCTTTGACAGCAAGCAAATTTTGTTTGCTGTCGATTATGCCTTTTTGAATATCCACTTTCTGATTTAACTCATTCATTTGTTTTGTATAGCATACTATTTCAGAATCCAAGCTTTGAATGATACTGTCCTTTTCAATAATTTCAACGTTCAAACCCTGAACAAGATCTTCGCAAGTGCTCAGTTTCTTGTTTCTTTCGAATCGGGCTTGTAGCGTGTCGTTAAGTATGTGCTGTTTTCTGGCTTCGGCTCTATGTTTCTCCGTGTTGGCTTTTTCGGTTTTCAGTTTTGAAATCAGCACTTTTATAATGCTGTCTTTCTGTTGTAGTAGAAAATTGGCTTTGACCGTGTTTAGGCTGTCTGTTTTCGACTTTTCTTTGTTTAACTGATTAATGTTCGACTGTTGCGGTTTTGATTGTTTACCGCAGCTTGTTTGAGACAGGGATAAAATGCAAAATGTGATTGCAAGAATCACTAATGAGTACTTTTTGATAAATTCAATGGCTGTTTTCATAATTCTTTTTTTTTTGTAAATGATACTTGTTTTTTGTTTTTAAATTTGAGAATTTGTTTTCGATTGCCTTTGGCTTTATAGCTCACATGTACCCAGTCGGGTTGCAGGTTGTTTCCCTCTTCCCAAATCAATTGGTCGAAATCAAAGTTGTCCCGGATAAGATAAAAGAGCTTGGCATTGTCAGCACATTCCAAATCTGCAGCTTCCCCTTTGGTATGTTGACTGATTGGTTTAGTTGCTCCGCCAATGGCTTTGTTTACGGCTAATGTTCTGAATCCGGAGTTGACACAAATTGGGAAACCGTACATTTCACGAACCGGGTCAAGTAGGTTTTTTACAAGTGCTTTAAGCTTTTGTTTGGCCAAATCGCCCGGAGTGTTGTCAATGTTTTCATTGGTTATTGTTAATTCTTCCAATGTAAAGTATGTTCCTAATTTCATAATTTCTTGTTTTTAATCGCCTTTAGGGGTTAGGGGTTCTCTTGTTAAAGAATTGGAGGATAAAAGCACACACACCACCGGCAATGGCGATGTACTTCAGATAAGTTGTTGGAATGGCATTTCTGAACTCTTCAGGGAGTGCAATGTAGTACATGGGCAAAGCTGCCAGCGCACTTGAGATAAGTTGAAAAAAGCGAGCAAAAGCAGGTGTGTCTGCTTTCCACCAATTAGGAAGTTTAAAAAATAATTTTTTCATACAATTGATTTTTCTTGTAAAAGTACAAGTCAATCAACTGTTTTATAAAAGAATGATTAATGCAAAAGAGTGCTTTTGGGTGCGATGAAACAAGCCCTGGTGATGAGATCACTAGGGCTTGCAAAACGAATATTGAAATTCAAAAAGAATTGTGTAATATTGCCGAATAAAAAAAGGATA
>Ga0209398_1000782_pt1 | contig 18338 bp, 18 predicted proteins | sample AshMeaBigSpring_FD_184125 | JGI IMG/M metagenome (GOLD analysis project Ga0209398, IMG submission 184125) | Groundwater microbial communities from Big Spring, Nevada to study Microbial Dark Matter (Phase II) - Ash Meadows Big Spring (SPAdes)... | ecosystem: Environmental > Aquatic > Deep... | reverse complement strand
GCGCACACCCGATCTGCTCGTGCTCGACGAGCCGGTGCGCGGCGTCGACTACGCGGGCGAGGCCGAGCTCTACACGCTGATCGGCCGGCTGCGGGACGAGCGCGGGCTCGGTGTGCTGCTCGTCTCGCACGACCTGCATGTCGTGATGGCGGCGAGCGACCGTGTCGTTTGCGTCAACCGGCACGTCTGCTGCCACGGCGTTCCCGACGCCGTCGCCCAGCACCCGGAATACGCCCGCCTGTTCGGCGCGGAGGCCCAACGCGCCTTCGCGATCTACAGCCACCGCCACGACCACGCGCACGACCTCACCGGCGCGCCCGTGCACGCCGACAGCGCCGAGCCGAAGCCGTGATCGAGCCGTTTCTCCTGCGCGCGCTTCTCGCCGGCCTCGGCCTCGCGCTCGTCGCCGCGCCGCTCGGCTGCTTCGTCGTCTGGCAGCGCATGGCCTACTTCGGCGAGACGGTCGCGCAGGCGAGCCTCATCGGCATCGCGCTCGGCCTGCTGCTGCAGATCAACCTGACCGCCGCGGCGATGGCCGTCGCCGCCGTCGTCGCACTGCTGCTCGTGGCGCTCTCGCGCCAGCGGCTCGTGCCGATGGATGCGCTGCTCGGTCTTCTCGCCCATGCGGCGCTGGCACTCGGCATCATCGCGACGGCGCTGATGCGCGGGCCATCGATCGACCTGATGGGCTATCTGTTCGGCGACATCTTCGCGGTCGCGGCCGACGACCTCGTATGGATCGCAGTGGGCGGCGCCGGAGTGCTCGCCGTCCTCTGGCGCCTCTGGCAGCCGCTGCTCGCGATCGCGGTGCACGACGAGCTCGCGGCGGCGGAAGGGGTCGACCGGGACCGGATAAAGGGCATTTTCGTGCTGCTGCTGGCGGTCACGGTCGCGGTCGCCATGAAGATCGTCGGCATCCTCCTCGTCATCGCCTTTCTGATCATGCCGGCGGTCGCGGCGCGCCCCTTCGCGGCGACACCCGAGCGGATGGCCGCGCTGGCGGCGACCATAGCGGCGGCCGGGGTCGTCGCGGGTCTCGCCCTGTCGTATAAGCTCGACGTCCCGGGCGGCCCGGCGATCGTGCTGGCGCTCGCCGCGATGGCCGCAGGCGCGCTGGTGGCGTCGGCGCTCTCGGGACGCGAGGGAGAGACATGACGGAGGCCACAGAGCTACGGCGGGCGCGACGCGCATCGGTCGGCGTCGACGTCGGCGGCGTGACGGTCGGCGGGGCTGCGCCGATCGTCGTGCAGTCGATGACCAACACCGACACGGCCGATGCCGAAGGCACCGCGGCCCAGGTCGAGGCCCTTGCGCGTGCCGGCAGCGAGCTCGTGCGCGTGACCGTCGACCGCCCCGAGGCGGCCGCCGCCGTGCCGCGCATCCGCGATCTGCTCGCCAGGCGCGGCGTCGGCGTGCCGCTGGTCGGCGACTTCCACTACAACGGTCACACGCTGCTCGCCGAGCACCCCGGCTGCGCGGAGGCGCTCGACAAGTACCGCATCAACCCGGGCAACGTCGGCTTCAAGGCCAAGAAGGACCGCCAGTTCGCCGCGATCATCGAGCTGGCGCTCGCGCACGCCAAGCCGGTGCGCATCGGCGTCAACTGGGGCTCGCTCGACCAGGAACTGCTCACCCACCTGATGGATGCGAACGCGAAGAGTGCCTCGCCCAAGGACGCGCGTGCGGTGGTGCACGAGGCGATCGTGCAGTCGGCGCTCGGCTCGGCGGCGCGCGCGGAGAAGATCGGCCTCGCTGCGAGCCGCATCATCATATCGGCGAAAGTGTCGGCAGTGCCCGACCTCATCGCGGTCTACCGGATGCTCGCGGCGCGCTGCCACTACGCGCTGCATCTCGGCCTGACGGAAGCCGGCATGGGCTCGAAGGGCATCGTCGCCTCCTCCGCCGCGATGGGCATCCTGCTGCAGGAGGGCATCGGCGACACGATCCGCTACTCGCTGACGCCAGAGCCCGGCGGCGACCGCACGCTCGAGGTGCGCGCCGCGCAGGAGCTGCTGCAGACGATGGGGCTCCGCACGTTCATGCCGATCGTCGCCGCCTGCCCGGGGTGCGGGCGGACCACCTCGACCGTTTTCCAGGAGCTCGCCCGCGACATCCAGGCGATGCTCCGCGAGCGCATGCCGGAGTGGAAGTCGCGCTATCCGGGCGTCGAGGGGCTGAATGTCGCGGTGATGGGCTGCATCGTCAACGGACCGGGCGAATCGAAGCACGCCGACATCGGCATCTCGCTCCCCGGCACCGGCGAGCAGCCGGCAGCCCCCGTGTTCATCGACGGCCGCAAGGCGATAACGCTGCGCGGCCCCGCGATCGCCGCCGAGTTCAAGAAGGTCGTCGAGAGCTACATCGAGAAGCGGTTCGGCGCGCAGGGCTCGCCGACCAAGGCCCCGGCCGCAGCGGGCTCCTGACCGGCTGTTGCCGCCGTGCCATGGGCGGCGGCGATGCGCGCTCTGCACCGCCGTCCGGCTCGTGCGCCGGTTGAACTCTCCGATGCGACCGCCCAGACTGAGGGCCGTTCGATTGCTTTTTCCGATTCGCCTGCCACGGGAGAACCGCTGATGGCGCCGCTCCGCTCCACCGCTGCCCTTGCCGCAGCGCTCGCCGCCTCGATGATCGCTGCCGCCTGCAGCGAGCAGCCCGCGACGACCGCGCCCGAGAGCGCAAAGACGGCAGCAGCCGCGCCGAAGCCCGGCGCCGACCCGGCGGCGGTCGCGACCTGCGGGCTCGTGCCGGTCGACTACGACTTCCGCGGGCTCAAGGACCGCTTCCTGGTCGGCAAGGGCGCCGAGAACTCGCTCAATCGCCAGGCGGTGCTCGCGCGCCGCGTGATCCACGTCAACACCGACGGCGCGCCGAACTCCTACCACTCGAAGGTGATCGGCGCCGACGACCGCCAGCTCGGCGCGCTCAACCTCATCTGCAATGCCGTGGTCGCCATCCATCCCGAGAGCTGGTTCGCCTGGCTGCCGTGGGTCGCCAAGCCGAAGCCGCTGCGCTGCTACGGGGAGCGCGGCATCAGGGTCGACCCCGGCTACGCGGCGATCTACGAGAAGATCCGCGCCAACGACTGGAAGCCGACCGACGGCCACCGCATCAAGTTCAACTGGGACATCCTCGGCAAGCAGCCGGGCGGCACCGGCTGGTGGGCGCGGATGTTCGAGACCGAGAAGCCGTGCGTGAATGCGCAAGGCTTCTTCACCTCCATGACCAAGCTCGTGCGCGCGCGCCCCAAGGACGGCTGCGACCAGTCCGCCTACATCGACGCCAACGAGGTGCCGGCCTTCGTGCTGCCGAAGCACTGGTTCGACGGGTGGTCGTCGAGCACCACCGGCCGATGGGCGAGCTTCAAGGACGGCGACGTGATGGTCGCGCATCGACCGGCCTCGGGCGAGCGGCCAGAAAGCTGGGTCTACGGCATCGTCGGCGACGCGGGTCCGATCGGCAAGCTCGGCGAGGCGAGCATCGCCATGAACTGGGCGCTGAAGGGCGAGGAGGGGCAGATCCGCGAGAAGGTGCGCTCCTACGCGGACGTGCTGAAGCTCGACAGCGGCACGATGAGCCCGAAGGAGATCCCGTTCCTGGTGCTCGAGGGCACGGCCTCGGCGCTCGGCGGCAACTTCGGCGCCGATCACGTCCGCTCGGTCGCCGAGAAGTCATTCGAGGCCTGGGGCGGGCCGATCCGGTTCAAGGCTTGCCTCGCGGCGCTGTGATCGCGCGGGGTCAGACCCGGCGGGTCTGACCCCGGCAGCCCGTTTGAGGCCGCGGATCCTTGCGGTATGGTCACCGGCCATGCCTGACCCGACCGCCGAGACCGGCACCTCCGCGAAAGTTGTCGCATCGAGCCGAGCGCCCGCTGTGGCCACGGCCGGGCCCGCCCCGATCATCGAGGTGCGCGGCCTCACCAAGCGGTTCGTGAAATCCCTCGATCTTGCCGGCCGCATCGCCGCGCGGTTCGGCGCCGACGCCCGCGAGGAAACGGTGCACGCCGTCGACGGCGTCGATCTCGCGGTCGCCAGAGGCGAGGTCGTCGGCCTCGTCGGGGAATCGGGCTGCGGGAAATCGACGCTCGGCCGCATGATCGCCGGCATCCTCGAGCCGACCGCGGGTGAGGTGCGCTTCAAGGGCCGCGACCGCAGCACGCTCACCGGCGCCGAGGCCAAGGCTGCCCGGCTCGCGGTGCAGATGATCTTCCAGGACCCCTACGCCTCGCTCAATCCGCGGGCGCGGGTCGCGGCGATCGTCGGCGAGGCTCCCCTGGTGCACGGCCTCGTCGCCGCGCGCGACCAAGCGGCCTACATCGACGAGATGCTGATGCGGGTCGGGCTCGATCCGGAATTCAAGCGGCGCTACCCGCACCAGTTCTCAGGCGGCCAGAGGAGCCGCATCGGTATTGCCCGCGCGCTGGCGGTCCGACCCGAGTTCCTCGTCTGCGACGAGGCGATCGCCGCGCTCGACGTGTCGATCCAGGCCCAGGTGATCAACCTGTTCATGGACCTGCGCCGCGACCTCGACCTGACCTATCTGTTCATCAGCCACGATCTCGGCGTGGTGCAGCACATCTCCGATCGGATCGTCATCATGTACCTCGGCCGCGTGGTCGAGGCGGCACGGACCGAGGAGCTGTTCGCGAAGCCGAACCACCCCTATGCGCAGGCCCTACTCGCCGAGGTGCCGCGCGTCGGCCGTGCCAAGCGGTCGTTCAAGCCGATCGAAGGTGAGATCCCCTCGCCGCTCAGTCCGCCGAGCGGATGTCACTTCCACCCGCGCTGCCCGCACGCGACCGCCCGATGCAGCGCGGAGGCGCCGAAGCTCAAAGAGATCGCCCCCGGCCGCTGGTCGGCGTGTCATCTCAACGGGTAGCGGTGCCGGCCGAAGCCGAACAGGCGGCGCGGCGTCTCCCACAGCAACCTGCCGCGGTCGGCAGGGTCCGGGAACAGCCACTCGACGAGCTTCAGCAGCGGGCCATAGTCGATGTGCTGGCTGGCCTTCAGGTGCGGCCAATCGGACCCCCGGATGCAATGGTCGAGGCCGAACGCGGCGACCAGGGCCCGCACGTAGGGCCAGGTGTCGGCGTGCGGGAACGGCTCGGCGTTGAACTTGCCGCAGCCTGAAGGCTTCACCGTGGCCCGACCGCTCCAGCCGAGTGCCAGCAGCGCCTGGAAGCTCGGCTGGCCCGACATCACCGCGGGCATGGGCCGGCCGGTATGGGGCGTCCGGCTGATAGAGAAACCGCTCCGGATCGGTGATGCGGTTGTGGCAGTCGATCTTCGGCTCGGCGAATATGGTCATGGCGGCGGCGATCCCGCTTGCCCGGCGAAGCTGGCATGTTGCAGCGGCGCTTTGGACGCTTGATCCGGCCCGCCGGTCATGACAGGGACCGCGCATCCGCCAAGAGCTGCCGGACGCCCCGTGACCACGCACCGCGACAAGCTGACCGCGCTCGCCTATGCCAGCATCGCCGTGGCGCTCATTGTCATGGGGGTCAAGTATCTGGCCTACCTGCGCACCGGCTCCGTCGCGCTCTACTCCGACGCGCTCGAGAGCGTGGTCAACGTGATTACCGCGGCGCTGGCATTGATTGCGGTGAAGGTCTCGAGCCGTCCGGCCGACCGCCGCCATCCGTTCGGGCACCACAAGGCCGAGTATTTCTCGGCCGGCATCGAAGGCGCGCTGATCCTGGCAGCCGCCCTGCTGATCCTGCATCAGGCCTACGACGCCTGGCACCATCCGCGAATGATCGAGGCCCCGCTCACGGGGCTGCTGATCAATGGCGCGGCGACGGCGATCAATACACTCTGGTCGTGGGTCCTGATCGGGCAGGGCCGCAAACTGAAGTCACCGGCGGTCGCCGCCGACGGCTGGCACCTGCTGACGGACGTCGCGACCTCGCTCGGCGTGCTCGCCGGTCTGCTGCTCGCCGTCGCGACCGGCTGGGCGTGGCTCGATCCTCTGCTCGCCGCGGCCGTCGCCGTCAACATCGTGTGGACCGGCTGGCGGATCACGGCGCAGTCGGTCGGCGCGCTGATGGATGAGTCGGTCACCGGCGACATCCTCGCGACCATCCGCCGGGCGATCGCAGCGAGCGCGGGCGGCGCGCTGCAAGTGCATGACCTACGTGCCCGCACGGCAGGCCGCGCGACCTTCATCGAGCTTCATCTGGTCGTGCCGGGCACCATGACGGTGACGGCGGCGCACGACATCTGCGACCGCATCGAGGCCGCGCTCGAAGACGAGATCGACGGTGCGCAGGTGCTGATCCACGTCGAGCCCGAGGGCGAGGCCAAGCTCAAGGGCGCACTCGTGATCTGAGCGCGGCAGTGTGATGGCGACCCAGCGTCCGCGCCACCCTACTTCCACTTCATCTCCCAGAATCGCGGCAGCTCGTCGGCGAAGGGCTTGAAATCGAGCTCCTTGTTCATGATCCACCAGGTGTTGAGCGCATAGAGCGGGACCGCGTAGGCGCGCTCCGCGATCAGCGCCAGCGCCTTCTGGTAGGCCGCCTTTCGCTTCGCCGGGTCGACGCTGGTATCGGCCTCCTCGACCAGCGCAATGACCTCCTTGTCCTTGGTCATGTCGTCGTCGATGCCCTTGAAGAACGGGGAAATCGACGCGGAGGCGTCGTTGAGGTTGAACGAGCCCCAGGTCTGGTGCGTGGCAGGCGTCTTGTGCGCGCGATGCTGCTCGCGCATCGCCGCGTACTGCATGAACTTGAGGTTCGCCTTTATGCCGGCGGCGCGCATGTAGTTGACCATCGCCTCGGTCTGCGGCCGCTCGCGATAACCCGTGAACTCGAGATCGATGCCATCCTTGAAACCGGCTTCCGCCAGCAGCGCCCTGGCCTTGGCCGGATCATAGGCGTAGCGCGGCACGCCATCGCTGGTGCAGCCGAACTGGGTCGGGAAGCAGACCGAGTGGATCACCTGTGAGCCTTCGCCGACGAGCTGCTTGGCCATCGCCTCCTTGTCGATGGCATGCGCGAAGGCACGGCGCACGCGCACGTCCTTGAGCGCGGGGTTGGGCGCATTGTCACCCACATTGAACAGTATGAACACGATGCGCATCGTGCCGCCCGAGGTGACAGCCAGATGCGGCGCGGCCTTGAGCTGCTGCGCCTGCTCGACCGGCACGCTCATGATGAGGTCGAGGCCGCCGGCCAGCATCTCGGCCACCTGCGTCTGCCGGTCGGGGATCATGCGGATTTCGATTCTTTCGATGGTGCCTGCGGTCTTCGGCGAGCCCTTCCAGTAGTCCTTGTTGCGCTCGAGCTTCACCGTCTTGCCGATGACGTGCTCGACGATCTTGTAAGGGCCGGAGCCGACCGGCTTCTCGTTCATGCCCTTGGGGCCGACCTTGGCGTAGTACTCGTTGGGGTGGATCGCGATCGGGCCGGTCAGGTACTCGATCGCCGCCGGGAACGGCCGCTTGGTGATGATGCGCACCTTGAACTTGTCGATCTTCTCCGCCTTGCCGATCCAGCTGACGTTCTGCTGGCCGGTCGCCTTGTTGGCCGGGTCGGACACGTAGTTCAGCGTGTAGACGACATCGTCGGCGTCGAACTCCTCGCCGTTGTGGAACTTGACGCCCTGGCGCAGCTCGAGCTCGAGCGTCTTGGCGTCGATCCATTTCCAGGCCGTGGCGAGCTGGCCCTTGTACTCGTTGGTTGCCGGATCGCGGTAGATCAGCGTGTCCCAGACCGACTGGCCGATGATCACGCCGAGGCGCACGTTGTTGAAATAGGGATCGACATTCTCGATCACCTGATCATAGGCGAAGCGGACGGTGTCGTCCTTCTTGGCGGCAAGGGCGGGCGCGGCGGCGAGCGCAAGCAGGCCGGCGGCGGTCAAGAGCGTGCGCGTCATGGGGGTACTCGCGAGTGGGCGGTTGATCGATCGGTCGTGATTGAGCCCGAGGCCCGTGCCGCGCGTCAACTGGAATCGGCGCGCCGCGACCTCCGCGGTCAACGGCCGAAAGCCTCGGCCAGCAGCCGCGTCACCTCGGTGATCGCCGCGGCCCGCGCAGCCGGATCGGTGCCGACCTCGACCTTGCCGTCGCCGCGTCCGGAATAGGCGATGCCGGTTCGGGACCGCCGCGGCTGGGCCGGCGCATCGAAGCCATGGACCGCGTTCGGGTATTCGACGTAGTGGAAACCGGTGTGCGCTGCAGCGAGCGTCCGGCAAGGTGCGGGCGGCGTCCAGTCGTCGGCGGCGCCGATCAGGATCGTCACCGGCGCACGCGGCGGCCACTGCCCCCGCGCGAGCGGCACGCGACAGCCGGGATAGAAGGCGATCGCCAGCTTGAACTCCGCGGAGCTTGGTGCATAGCCCTGCGACAGGCTCCACAGCGTCGACGATCCTCCGTGCGACCACCCGATGAGTGCGATCCGGCCCTTGTCGATGAAGGGTTGCGCGGCGAGCCAGTCGGCCGCGACCGCCGCGTCGCGGGCACGGTCGCGCGGAAAGACCGTGCGCTCCTTCACCTCGCAGATCGCCTCGATGCCGCGCGAGCGGAAGCTGTCGGGGAGCAGCACCACATAGCCGGCCGCCGCCCAGCGCTCGGCCCAGTCCATATGGCGGCTCGATATCTTGCCCGAGGCGGCGAACAGCCCGCCACAACCGTGCAACGCCACGATGGCCGGCAATGGACCGCGGGCCGTACCCCGGTTCGGCAACTCCGCGCGTGGCCGCAGCAGGTGGCCGGTCAGCACGCCGGACGCGATGGCTCCATGCGGGATCCGCACGACCTCGACCGGTGGCGATTGCGCGCCGGCTGATCCGGCCGCGAGCCACGTGATGGCAAGGAGCGCGAGGAACCGCGGCCGCATGTGGCGCATCTCGAGAACTCCCCAGGCCGGTCGATCGACAACCTTCTGGCGCTGTCGTAATCGGCCCTCTATTCTACCGTCCAACGACTAGCAAGGGAGGACTTCATGTCTCGTCGTCTCGGACAACTCGGCGCGTGCGCGCTGACCATCGCTTTTGCCTTGCCGGCGCAGGCGCAGGGAACCAAGGTCGGCATCGGCATCTCGGGCTGGACCGGCTTCGCCCCGTTGACCCTCGCCAATGCCTCCGGCATCTTCAAGAAGAACGGCCTCGACGTCACGATCAAGAAGATCCCGCAGAAGGACCGCCATCTTGCGATCGCCGCCGGCGACATCCAGTGCGCGGCGACGACGGTCGAAACCTGGATCTCCTGGAACGCCAATGGCGTGGCGACGAAGCAGATCTTCCAGCTTGACAAGAGCTATGGCGCCGACGGCATGGCGGTGCGCAACTCGATCGTCTCGATCAAGGAGCTCAAGGGCAAGACGGTGGCGGCCTCCGCACCCGGCACTGCGCCGTATTTCGCGCTCGCCTGGTTCCTCAAGAAGAACGGCCTCGGCGTGAAGGACGTGACGATCGTCAACCTCGAGCCCGCCGCTGCCGCCCAGGCGTTCGTCGCCGGCCAGAACGATGCGGCGATGACCTACGAGCCCTACCTCTCGACCGTCAGGGCCGCGCCCGACAAGGGCAAGATCATCGCGACCACGCTCGACTACCCGATGGTGATGGATACCTTCGGCTGCACGCCGAAGTTCCTCGCCGAGAACCCGAAGGCGGCCAAGGCGCTTGCCGACAGCTACTTCGAGGCGATCGCCCAGATCGCCAAGGATCCGGCCAAGTCCAACGAGATCATGGGCGCGGACGTGAAGCAGTCGGGCGAGCAGTTCGCCAACTCGTCGAAGTACCTGCGCTGGCAGGACAAGGCCGCCAACCAGAAGTTCTTCGCGGGCGAGCTGCAGGCGTTCTCGAAGGAGGCCGGCGAGCTGCTGCTGGAGATCGGCGTCATCAAGCAGATGCCGAAGATCGAGGATCTCTTCGACGCGAGCTTCATCAAGTGAGGAGTGGCGCGCGGCCCCACCGCTATTTGAGCTTGCGAGCTGCCGTGGCGTAGCCGCCGTCGGCGCCGTCGATGAAATGGAAATGGTCGTCGGCGGTGACCGACGGCACGATGCACGTCATCTGCGCCGCGGATTGGCGATGCGTGCCGAACCGCAGCACGCCGTCCTTCTCGGCGGCGGCAAGAGTGCGCTCGATCCGGTCGGCGAGTTCGGCGCGGCAGTCGATCGTCATGCGCAGCCCGTCGTCGTACTTGCGGTAGTCGGAGTTGAGCGTGTTCTGCCGCCGATAATGCGCGGGATCGAACCCGCCGATCTTCTTTCCGCGCCTGAACACGAGATAGGCGAACAGCGTGTGCGGCAGCAGCGCCGCCTTGCGCAGGAGGCGGAGCCGCCGACCGCGCGAGGCGCGGGCCTCGAGGTCGAGGCCGGCGGGTGGCCAGCGCACGCCCGGACCTTCGATCGGCACGGGGTGGCCTTCGCGCGTGTCGGCCTGGCGGAGCTGGTCGAGCAGCATCCGGATCGTCGCCGCGAACGCTCCGGGCGAGGCGGTCGGCGCCGGCCGCGCGATGAGCGACAGGATCACGCCGCGCCGGCTCCGGATCGGCTCCCAGCGGCAGGAGAGGCCGGTGAGGTCCGGCCGCGCACCGGCGGGGGCCGGCGCCACCTGAAACTCGCCGGACTTCATGCGCCCCTCCGCCCACTCGAGGCCTCCACCCGAAAAGATCGCATACGAGACCTGGGGCGATGCCGCGAACCGCGCGAGGCGGAGGTCGCGTCCGGCCTCGCGGATCGCGGTGACCGGCACCAGTGCGGCCCGGAGATCGAGGTGCAGGTCGTCGCGCGCCCAGGCGGCGGTATCGGCGAGCACCGAGCGCGCCGTTGCGGCATCGCCCGCCTCGACGATGAAGCTCGCCCCGTCGCCGCCGAACACGAACGGGAACTGCCGCCCCTTCAAGGCATTGATCAACGCCGAGACCACCGATGCCCCGGCCATGTTGACCGCCTTGTAGCGGCCCTTGGCGATTGCCACGGTGGAGTTGGTCACGTCGGTCAGGCCGAGCCAGCAGTCGGACGCCACGGGCGCGAACACGGTCGGATCGACGACACGGGCGAAATCGGCGAACGGCTCGATCGTCAGAAAGGTCTGGGCGGTCGGCAATGGCGGCACTCCGGGTCTCGGCGAGCGAGACTAGTGTTCTGACTCATTCATTTGCATCCCACTCCCTCCACTTCCCTCCCCCCTTGCGGGGGAGGGATCGAGGGTGAGGGGTGTCCCCGGATCGATGGGCCGGTGCACCACCCCCATCCCCGACCCTTCCCCCGTCGAGGGGGAAGGGAGAAGCAGAAAAACGGGACTCGAATGTTTGTGACAGAACACTAGCAGGTTCGCAAAAACGGAAAAGCAGGTGCCGGCGATGCGGCATCGGGACCCGCCTGCGGACCCCGCCGCACCGGTTGCACGGCCTGCCGTTCCCTCCTATAACGCCGCCGAGCCGCCCGGCAGGGCATGCCGTGGCGGCGCCATTCTGTTTGCAAGAACAGGCCACGCCTCCATCGGGACTTTAAGCCGGCGCCCCGCGATCCGTTCGCTGCGGGCCGCCGCTCCGGTCGGGGCCGCGCCAGCGGGCTCCATCGTTTCGCTGGCAAGGGCCGCATCAACAAGGAGCAAGCCAAATGCCCAAGCTGAAGACGAAGAGCGGCGCCAAGAAGCGCTTCAAGATGACCGGCACGGGCAAGGTGAAGGCCGCCGCCCAGGGCAAGCGTCACGGCATGATCAAACGGCACGCCAAGTTCATCCGCTCCGCGCGGGGCACCATGGTGCTGAACGACAGCGACGCCAAGATCGTCAAGAAGTACATGCCGTACAATCGGTGAAGGAAGCGAATAGTGAGTAGTGAATAGCCAATAGTGAGCGGCGAGGAACTGGAACCTGACCGTGCTCGTCTCCTCACTATTCACTATTCGCCATTCACAATTCCCTCGTACCAGCCCAAGCCACACCTAGAACCGGAGCATCCCCATGGCACGCGTCAAACGCGGCGTCGCCGCCCACGCCAAGCACAAGAAAGTCCTCAAGGCCGCGAAGGGCTATTACGGCCGTCGCAAGAATACGATCCGGGTCGCCAAGCAGGCCGTCGAGAAGGCCATGCAGTACGCGACGCGCGACCGGCGCGTGAAGAAACGCACGTTCCGCGCGCTGTGGATCCAGCGCATCAACGCCGCCGTCCGCGAGAACGGCATGACCTACGGCCGTTTCATCCACGGGCTCGCCAAGGCCGGAATCGAGATCGACCGCAAGGTGCTCGCCGACATCGCGGTCAAGGATGCGGCGGCCTTCAGCGCGCTCGTCAAGCAGGCGCAGGCGGCGGCCGGCAAAGCGGCCTGAGGCGGGTGCCATGACCGGCTCAGCCGAACTTGCCGGGCTCGAAGCCGAGCTGACCCGGAGCATCGCCGGGGCGGCTGACCTTGCCGCGCTCGAGGCCGTGCGGGTTGCGGCGCTCGGCAAGAAGGGCCGCGTATCGGAGCTGATGGTGACGCTCGGCAAGCTGCCGACGGAGGAGCGCAAGGCCTTCGGCCAGTCGGTCAACACGCTGAAGCAGCGCATAACGGATGCACTGGAGGCCCGCCGCGGCGCGCTCGAGACGGCCGCAATCGGCGCCAGACTCGCGACCGAGCGGGCCGACGTGACGCTGCCGGTGCGCCCGGGCCCGCTCGCCGAAGGGCGCATACATCCGGTGAGCCAGGTCTACGACGAGATCATCGAGATCTTCGCCGACATGGGCTTCGCGGTCGCCGAGGGGCCGGACATCGAGACCGACGACCTCAACTTCACCAAGCTCAACATTCCGCCCGAGCACCCGGCCCGCCAGGATCACGACACGTTCTACCTGAAGCCGAGGGCCGACGGCTCGCGCATGCTGCTGCGCACGCACACGAGCCCGGTTCAGATCCGCACGATGATGGCTCAGAAGCCGCCGATCCGCGTGATCGCGCCGGGCCGCGTCTACCGGATCGACTCGGATGCAACGCACACGCCGATGTTCCACCAGATCGAGGGCCTCGTCATCGACGAGACGACGCACCTCGGCCATCTCAAATGGTGCCTCGAGGAGTTCTGCAAGGCTTTCTTCGAGGTCGAGCAGGTGAAGATGCGCTTCCGCGCCTCGCACTTTCCCTTCACCGAGCCGTCGATGGAGGTCGACATCGACGCCGCCGCGATCGGCAAGCCGGGCCGCTGGCTCGAGATCCTGGGGTCCGGCATGGTGCACCCGGCAGTCATCCGCAACTGCGGGCTCGATCCGGACAAATACCAGGGCTTCGCGTTCGGCATGGGCCTCGACCGGATCACGATGCTGAAATACGGCATTCCCGATCTGCGCGACATGTTCGCGGCGGACCTGCGCTGGATGAAGCACTACGGCTTCCTGCCGCTCGACATGCCGACCCTCGCCGGCGGGCTGTCGGGATAGCCGGCGCAGAGCCCTTGCGCCTCAATAGCCTTCCTTGAGCAGCGGGAACGCGCTGTCGAGCCACGACTCGCGCGGCACCGGCGTCGTTGGCGCGAGGCAGCTCGGGCCGAGCTCTGCGACCGAAGTGACGCCGAGCAGGCCGAGCGTGCGGCGCATCTCGTCCTCGATGAGCTCGAGCATGCGCACGACGCCGGCCTCGCCTCCGGCGGCCAAGGCGAGGCCCTGCAGCCGGCCGAGCCCCACGGCCTGGGCACCCAGTGCGAGTGCCTTCACGATGTCGGTTCCGCGCATGAACCCGCCGTCGACGATCACCTCGGCCTTGCCGCGCACCACGTCGACGACCTCCGGAAGCTCGGCGAGCGAGCCGCGGCCGTGATCGAGCTGGCGGCCGCCGTGGTTCGAGACGTAGACGACGTCGATGCCGTGCTCGAGCGCGATCCTTGCGTCCTCGGCGGTGGAGAGTCCCTTGAGCATCAGCGGCACCGTGCACGTCTTGCGGATGCGCGCAACGTCCTTCCAGGTGAACTGCGCCTGCCAGGGGTCGCCCGCGCCGTCGGTGACGCGCGCCGTCGGCACGTAGCGCTTGGCGATGTCGCGCTCGCGCCGGCCGTAGTAGTCGAGATCAACGGTGAGCGCGATGCCGCAGCAACCGGCCGCAATGGCCTTGGCGACCATGCCGTCGACCCAGTCGGCGTCGCCGCGCACGTAGAGCTGGTAGAGCCTGGGGTGGCTCGCCGGCACGGTCTTGGCCACCTCCTCCGCGCCCGGCTTGCACACCGAGCTCAGCATGTGCATCACGCCATAGGCCGCGGCCGCGCGAGCCGGCGCGAGCCCGCCTTCCGCGACAATGTCCTGCAGCGACCCGATCGGGGCGAGGATCACCGGCAACCGCGTCTCGTGACCGAGCAGCTTGCCGCGCACCGAGACCTTGCCGACATCACGCAGCACGCGCGGCTTGAGCGCCACCTGGTCGATGACCATGCGGTTGCGCAGGAGTGTCGTCTCCGTGTCGCCCCCGCCCATCAGGTAGTCCCACGTCTCGGGCTTCAATCTCGCGCGGGCCGGTGCCACGAGCTCGTGGAGCGCGTGGAAGTCGTTCGCATTGGCCCTCTCGATCATCGCTCAACGCACTTTCCGCTCGATCGCATCCCAGATCATCGCGGCGATGTCGTTGCCGCCGAACGCCTTCACCTGGCGGATGCCGGTCGGCGAGGTGACGTTGATCTCGGTGAGGTAGGGCCCGATCACGTCGATGCCGGTGAAGATCAGGCCGCGCCGCTTAAGTTCCGGCCCGAGCCGCGCGCAGATCTCCCTGTCGCGCGGCGTGAGCTCGGTCGGCGTCGGAGTGCCGCCGACGTGCATGTTGGAGCGGGTCTCGCCGTCGGCCGGCACGCGGTTGATGGCGCCCGCCAACTCGCCGTCGACCAGGATGATGCGCTTGTCGCCGCCGCGCACCTCGGGCCGGTACTGCTGCAGCATGAACGGGTCGCGCGAGACGGTCTGGAACATCTCGACGAGCGCGTTGATGTTGCTGTCACCCGGCTGGATGCGGAATACGCCGGCGCCGCCGTTGCCGTAGAGCGGCTTCAATATGATGTCCTTGTGGCGGGCCTGGAACTCCTTTACGTCCTCGAGGTTGCGCGTCACCATGGTCGGCGGCATCAGGTCCTGGAAGTCGAGCACCCAGATCTTCTCCGGCGCGTTCCGCACGTGCGCAGGATCGTTGACGACGAGCGTCGTCGGGTGGATGCGCTCGAGGAGATGCGTGGTCGTGATATACGACATGTCGAACGGCGGATCCTGCCGCAGCAGGACTACGTCGAGCGTGCCGAGGTCGACCTTGCGCGGGTCCGACAGCTTGAAGTGGTCACCGAGCTTGTCGGCGACGGTGACCGTCGACCCGCGCGCGATGAGGCGCTCGCCGTCCAGCGCCAGGTGCTGCGGCGTGAAGTAGAACATCGCGTGGCCGCGCCGCTGCGCCTCGAGCAGCAGGGCAAAGGTCGAGTCGCCGCGGATATCGATGCGGTCGATGGGATCCATCTGGCAGGCGATCTTCAAGACCATGGGTCCTCGCTACGTCGACGGGAGGTGCGGCGCTGCCGCGTGTCAATGATGCTGTAGAGCATTGGGCGCGTGGCGCGGCAACCGCCAAGGCGTGATGAGCACGGCATCGAGGCCGATCTCGTGGGCGCGATAGGCCGGATGCCGCCACACCCACTGCTCGGCCGCATCCGCGATGCGGGCGGCCTGCCCGCCGGTCAGCGATTGCTCGGCCTCCGCAATTGTCGGCCGCGCCTTCACCTCGATGAACGCGAGGCGGCGGCCGCGCACCGCAATGAGGTCGATCTCGCCGAGCCTCGAGCGGTGGCGCCGGGCGATGATGCGGTAGCCCTTCGCCATCATCAGCGCCGCAGCGATGTGCTCGGCGAGGCGGCCGCGCCGTTCAGCTTCGCGTTTCGTCGGTTGGCGCTGGTCCGCGGCGTGCATCAGCTCGGTCTGCCAGTCGATTGCCGGATCAGGATCGCTTGATCCTGAGGCCGATATCGTAGGCGCGCGAGCGCGGCACGCCAAGCGCCCTGGCGACCGCCTCGGCCGCATCGCGCAGGCTCATGGTTGTGAGCGCCTCCCGCAGCCTCGCCTCGATGGCGTCGTCGCCGGCCTCCTCGGCCTCGGCAGGGCCGACCAGGATCACGAGCTCGCCGCGCAACTCCTGCCTGGCGGTCTCGGCGGCGAGCGCACCGAGCGTCCCGCGCCGCACCTCCTCGTGCAGCTTGGTCAACTCGCGCGCGACGGCCGCCGGCCGTGTCGCACCCATCACCTCGGCCATGTCCGCGAGCGCGCCGGAGACGCGTGAGGGCGCCTCGAACACGATGAGCGTCGCAGGCAGTGCCCGCAATTCCCGGATGCGGGCAAATCGCGGCCCGGACTTCTGCGGCAGGAAGCCTGCGAAAAGGAACGTATCGGACGGCAGTCCCGAAGCGGTGAGCGCCGCCAGCGTCGCCGACGGTCCGGGCACGCTCGTCACGCGATGTCCCGCCTCGATTGCCGCGCGGACGAGCTTGTATCCGGGGTCCGAGACGAGCGGCGTGCCGGCATCGCAGATGAGGGCGACCCGCTTGCCCGCCTCCAGCAGCGCCACGATGCGCGGGCGCTCGGCGGCGGCGTTGTGCTCGTGATAGCGCGCCGGCTGCGCGGTCATTCCGAAATGCGCGAGCAGCGTGCGTGAGACCCGCGTGTCCTCGCAGTAGATGGCATCGGCCCGGGCGAGCACGGCAATGGCGCGCAGCGTCATGTCGCCGAGGTTGCCGAGCGGCGTTGCGACGAGGTGCAGCCCTGCCTCCAGCGGGCGGGCGAGCTGACGGGCGAGCTCCGCCTCGGCGAGGCGAAGGATCGCGCCGTCGACGTTGGCCGGTTCGGCGGTAACGGGCGTCTTGCGGCTCATGACGGGCGACCAGATGACGACTGCGTCGGCGCGGAGAAACACCTCTTCTGACGGCTTGATCTTATCGGGCATTCCATTGCACGGCGCCAGTCGCGCGCGGCACCGGCTGCGAGGGTGGAGGCAGCTGTAGTCCTTCGGCTCGAGAGGCCCCTTGCTGCGTGCCGAGGTCTGTGCACATGTGACGAGATGGGGGACGATTCGATAGGCATGGCTCTGTCGACGGCGAACCGGTGGAAGCTTCTGCTGCCGGCGGCGGCAATGCTCGTCGCGGTCGCCGCCACCGGCTGCGCCATGCCGTCGGCGTCGCTGCCGACCCCGCCGCCACTGACCGTCACAGGCGCCCTGCCCGATCGCTCGACTGACGATCCGGCCGCCGTCAAGCCCGCACGCACCGCGGAGGTGAAGGTTGCGCTGCTGCTGCCGCTGACGGGCGCCGGCACGACCGCGCCGATCGCCAAGGGCCTGAAGCAGGCCGCCGAGATGGCTCTGATCGAACAGGGTGGCAGCGCAATCCAGCTCGTCGTGAAGGATGATGCCGGCACGCCGGAAGGCGCCCGCGCCGCCGCCGAGGAGGCTATCAAGGACGGCGCCGAGCTGATCCTCGGCCCGCTGTTTGCCAAGTCCGTCGAGGCGGTCGCGCCGCTGGCGCGGCAGGCCGGTGTGCCCGTCATCGCGTTCTCCAACGACCGCCGGGTCGCCGGAGCGTCGACGTACCTGCTGAGCTTCCTCGCCGAGCAGGAGGTCGAGCGGATCGTCGGCCATGCCGTCGCCAAGGGGAAGCGGCGGTTCGCAGCGCTCGTCCCTGACGATGCCTACGGCAAGGTGACCGAGGCTGCGTTCCGCGCTGCGGTCTCGCGGCAGGGCGGTACGATCGGCGCCATCGAGACCTATGCTGCCGGAGCCAACTCGATGCTCGAGCCCGTCCGGCGCACCGCCGATGCCATCCAAGACGCGGAGGCCGCCGGGCAGCCGGTCGATGCGCTCTTCATTCCGGCCTCGGTCGACGCGCTCGCGAGCCTCGGGCCGCAGCTCGCCTATGCCAAGATCGACCCGCGGAAGGTGCAACTGCTAGGCACCGGCGGCTGGGACACGCCGCAGCTCGGCAAGGACGCCGTGTTCGTCGGCGGCTGGTATCCCGCGCCCGATCCGCGCGGCTGGCGCGATTTCTCCGAGCGGTTCGCCAAGACGTTCGGCAGTCCGGCGCCGCGCATCGCGACGCTCGCGCACGACGCCATGGGGATCGCCGTTGCGCTCTCAACGGGTCCTGCGAAGGGGCGGTTCACGTCCGAGACCCTCACCCGCCCAGGCGGATTCGGCGGCATCGACGGTCCGGTGCGCCTGCTCCCCGACGGCACGGCCGACCGCCGCTTCGCGATCCTCGAGGTGCAGAAGTTCGGTGCGAGCCTGATCGAGCCCGCGCCGGCGGCATTTGCCACCCAGAAAGTCTCGTCGACCGCGCCGCGCGTGAACTGAGCGGCTGGCGCGGTCGGCGCGATACGCAGGCCTGCTGCCGTGCCAGCGCAGTTCCGACGCA
>Ga0209398_1000781_pt1 | contig 18346 bp, 18 predicted proteins | sample AshMeaBigSpring_FD_184125 | JGI IMG/M metagenome (GOLD analysis project Ga0209398, IMG submission 184125) | Groundwater microbial communities from Big Spring, Nevada to study Microbial Dark Matter (Phase II) - Ash Meadows Big Spring (SPAdes)... | ecosystem: Environmental > Aquatic > Deep... | reverse complement strand
AAGAAGTCGCTAAAAAACAGTCCGACCATTTTTTTGCTGCTTTAATTCAAAATGGCCATACTTGTGGCTATCATTACCTGTGGATAGCAAAATTAAATGCACGTTAGTCGTATTGCTTTATGGATATAGGATATAGGATATTGACAAAGCCGCTAAGTAGTACCGCAGCAGGGCTCGCGTGGGGGATTGCAGCGATTACCCCACAGCCGACATCCTGAAAGGTGGCGGCGAGGAGTAAAAGCGTAAAGCCCGACCCGAAGGGGCACGCCCTCATTTTTATAAATCACTGAACGAGTGGTAAAACAAAAAGAGCCGTTTCATTTTGCGAAACAGCTCTCCAAATAAAGATAATATTGCGGGAGTAAAGTTTAAGCTACCGGTTGTATGGTTTGTGTTTTGGGCTTTTGTGCATTGCGGATGGCAATGTTTCGTACAGCATTGGCCACAAAGGATTGGAAAGATTGTTGTGTTATGGTTTCGTTGGTGTTGACCATTATAGGTTCGCCATTATCGCCGCCTTCTCTGATACTTTGTACAAGCGGAATTTGACCTAAAAAAGGCAATTCGTATTCTTCGGCTAGGCGTTTACCGCCTTCCTTACCAAACAAATAATATTTATTGTTAGGCAATTCTGCAGGCGTAAAGTAGGCCATATTTTCAACCAATCCAATTATTGGCACATTGATTTGTGCTTGCCCAAACATGGCGATGCCTTTTTTAGCATCGGCTAAAGCAACGTTTTGAGGGGTAGTAACAATGACTACGCCGGTTACGGGAACGGTTTGCATTAAGGTCAAGTGTATATCGCCGGTTCCGGGAGGCATGTCAATCACTAAATAATCGAGATGGCCCCAATCTACATCGGTTACAAACTGCCTAATAGCGCTACTAGCCATTGGGCCGCGCCATACTACGGCATTTTTTTCGTCAACAAGTAGCCCGATACTCATCAATTTGATACCATATTTATCAATAGGCACAATCATCCCTTTTCCATTCACCTCCTTCATCAGCGGGCGTGCACCACGTACACCAAACATAATTGGCACACTTGGCCCATAAATATCGGCATCCATCAACCCTACGCTAGCGCCGCCTTGTGCCAATGTGAGTGCCAAATTGGCTGCAACGGTACTTTTGCCTACTCCACCTTTGCCACTAACCACGGCAATGATGTTTTTAACACCTGCTAAAATTTGTTGGTTATCGCTTCGGGTAGAGGTGGTATTGGATGTAAAGTTGACTTTAACTTGTGCGTTTTTATTGACCAATAGTTTAATGGCATTTTCGCTAGCCTTGCTCATCATGTCTTTCATAGGACAAGCAGGTGTGGTTAGCACAATAGTAAATGCAACGTTATCGCCTTGAATAGAAATATCCTTCACCATATTTAAGGTTACCAAATCTTTGCCCAAATCGGGCTCTTGTACATTGCTTAATGCCTTGAGTATATCTGCTTCTGTCATACGAAAGTTTTTGTTAAAATAAAGATGAAGTTGCAAAATTAGCCATCCACCGCTTTACTTTGTTGCTAAATGCAAAACCTTATCAACAAATATTCTAGCTATTATGTTTTCTATAAACGCTTAGTTTCGTATTTTACACAATTGAACATGAAAGGCAACACCTATTTTATACTTGCACTACTACTCATTGGCAGCTGCTTAAGCACCAAAGCGCAAACACCTGCACCCGTATTGAAAGATTCGGTGATACAACTTTTTGGTGTAGTAATGACAGCCGATAGCTTGCGTGGTATTCCTGCGGCTAGTGTGGTGGTGGTGGGCAAAGGAAGAGGCACCATTACCAATAACGATGGGGTTTTTTCCATTGCTGTATTAAAAGGCGATAAAATTTTGTTTTCATCCGTAGGATTTAAAGACAAACAATACGAAATTCCTAGAAACTTACCCGACAATCAGTGGAGTGTGATACAGCTTTTGGTCAGTGACACGGCCTATTTACCCGCTACCATTTTAAAACCGCGCCCTTCGAGAGAACAATTTGAGCGCGATTTTGTGAATACCCGTATTCCGGACGATGCTTACGAAGTAGCCCGTCAAAACACGAACGAAGCCCAACGTCGTTTGCTGCTACAAACCTTACCCGCCGATGGCAGAGAAGCCGTTAACTACCAATTGCGCCAACAAAGCAATAAGTATTACTATGCCGGACAAGTGCCTCCACAAAATATTTTTAACCCAATGGCCTGGGCCGAATTTATTAAGGCTTGGAAAAGAGGCGACTTTAAAAGTAAATAGGCTTCTTTCAAAGAATACCAACCGCAAATGCTAGCTGTGCAGTCAAATGCACCCAAAATCTTTATTGCCTGCACATCTCCCCCGCCCTACCAATTGCGCATAGCCGAGTCTATTGTATGGCATACGCCTTTTCAATACCATTCGCTTGATGGCATTTAATATGGATGTACCATTTTTCTGCCCTATTTTTGTTTGGGTCAACTACCGTTTCTCATTATTGAATCATTATCTTTCGTTTACATGAAGCAAGCAATCATTCGCGTTGAACACTTGACAAAACAATACGAGCATTTTGAGGCGGTAAAAGACATTAGCTTTACTGTATACGAAGGGGAAATTTTTGGGTTACTTGGTCCCAATGGTGCTGGAAAATCTACTACACTGGAAATCATTGAAACCTTACGTCCTAAAACAAGTGGTTCCGTTTGGGTAAATGGCTTTAACCTAGATGAACAACCCAACGAAATCAAAAAAATTATTGGTGTTCAACTTCAAGCTAGTGGCTATTTTCCAGGATTAAATTTGGTGGAATTGATTGAACTATTTGGCGGTTTGTACAACCAAAAAGTAGATGCCAAAGCCCTACTAGCAAGTGTGAACTTGGAGGACAAGGCAAAAGCCAAATACAAACAATTGAGCGGAGGCCAAAAGCAACGCTTTTCCATTGCCACCACGCTCATCAACTCCCCCAAAATTATTTTTTTAGACGAACCCACCACCGGATTAGACCCGCAAGCCCGCAGAAACTTGTGGGACTTAATATTGGACATTCGAAAAAAAGGCACTACAGTTATTATTACCACCCACTATATGGACGAAGCAGAAATTTTGTGCGATAGAGTAGCGATTGTAGACAGTGGGAAAATTATTGCTATCGACTCCCCAACACAATTGATAGACAACCTTGTAGCTACCGGATTTGAACGCCCCAAACAAGTTAAAAATGCCAACTTAGAAGATGTATTTATACACCTCACCGGCTACTCGCTGCGAGAAGCGTAAACACCCTCAAAATACAAAAGCATATGCAAACCGATCCGCGCTACCCAATTGGCCAATACGAACCACAGCCTTTTTCTGTGCAACAAAAAGAAGCTTGGCTACTAGATATTTACTTTTTACCGCAGGCTATTGAACGAGCTATTGAAAACTTAGACGAACAGCAACTGCAAACACCGTACCGCGATGGCGGATGGACTTTGGTACAACTCATACACCACGTGGCCGATAGCCATATGAATGCCTACACGCGCTTTAAATTGGGTATAACAGAAAATAACCCAACCATAAAACCTTATGATGAACAAGCATGGGCACTGTTGCCCGACGTACAAACCGTTCCCATCAATGTATCTATCACCCTACTCCATGCCGTACATACACGATGGTATGCCGCTATTAAAAACCTAACCGACGAACAATGGCAGGAACGAACGGTGGTGCACCCTGAACACAACAAACAAATGACTTTGTGGCATTTATTAGGTATGTACGCTTGGCACAGCAAACACCACACAGCCCACATTACTACGCTCAAACAACTCAAAAACTGGTAAATGAATAGCAACAGAGACCTTACTTGGCAACTATCCGAAAGTCATTACTTATTAAAAGACACTTGGGCTACCATTCGGGTAGATACCTGCATCAAACCCGATGGCCACGTTATAACGCCCTACTATGTATACGAATTTCCTGATTGGGTTACCGCATTGGCCCTCACTCAAGATGGCAAAGTGATTCTTGAAAAACAATACCGCCATGCACTTGGGGTAACGATGTACGAAATTCCGGGTGGCTGTGTAGACAAATCGGACCCATCGCTAGAGTATGCCATTGCGAGAGAACTGCGAGAAGAAACCGGCTATGTTTTTGAAAAATTTCATTACTTAGGAAAAACCTCAGCTAACCCAAGTACCAATACCAATCTCATGCACATGTTTGTTGCGTACAATGGCGTGCAATCCGCCGAACAAGAATTGGATGCAGGCGAAGATTTAGAAGTACTATTGGTGACTATGGACGAACTGTTAGCCATGTTTAAAAGAGGCGATTTTGTACAATCCATGCACGTTACCGCCATTTGCTATGGATTAATGCATCTTGGAAAATTGCAGTTGGGCTAACCCAAAAACAAACAGCATGAATACCCGAAAATACCTCCAAACCATTTTTCCGATATTCAATACCCAACGAACAAAGGAAATACTGAATATCAATCCAACCGTTGCGCCCGTACGTACCGAAGCGCAGGAGGTACACATTACCGTAAAACAATACAATGCCGATACCCTTGAAGAACATACTGCCACTAGCCTACACCAATGTTTGCCGTTGGTACAACCCAATACGGTTACGTGGATTAACATAGACGGACTAAGAAAAACCGAAGTAGACACGGTTTGCCAAATTTTCGATATCCACTACTTGATAGTAGAAGATATTTTAAGCATTGGCCAACGCCCCAAAATGGACGACTTCGACAATCATTTATTTTGCTTGTTGAACATGCTGTACTTTGATGCCAAAAACACCGCAGTAGAACAAGAACAAATCAGCATTATATTGGGTAAAAATTATGTAATTACTTTTCAAGAAGATGCCCACCGAGATGTTTTTAATCCCCTGCGCGATAAGCTGAAACTACCGAATAGCAAGCTACGCCAAAGCGGTGCCGACTACTTATGTTATATGTTGCTCGATTTAATTGTAGATAGGTATTTTAACGTTATGGAACAATTGAGCGATAAAATAGAATGGATTGAAGAAGAAATTATTCGCAATGCCAATACCCGTTCGCTTGCCCGCATCAATAGCATGCGCAAAGAAATGATTGTAATGAAACGCAACATTGCTCCAGTAAAAGATTTGATTAACGGACTCATTAGAAGCGAAAGTGACTTACTCATCGATAGAAATACCAAATATTTCAAAGACGTTTACGACCATATTGTACAAGCCGCGGATATGGTAGACAACTATCGGGATATGATGATGAGCTTACAAGATCTATATCTCAATAAGGCCAATATGAAAATGAACGAAGTAATGAAGGTAATGACCATCGTTACCTGCTTATTGGCACCGGCCACCGTAATTGGGGGCATCTTTGGTATGAATTTCGACCGCATCCCTTATTTACACCACAAAAATGGTTTTTTTATTGCCGTTTCATTAATGCTTCTTATTCCTGTATGGATGATCGGAATATTTAAAAAGCGGGGTTGGTTTTAGCATTTTTTTCGGCTACAAGCTTTAAGATTGTTATAACAAAACACGGCACTATTTTCGACCTATGTTTTCACAAACCAAAAAACAATTAATCATGTATAAAAAAACAGGCATTGCTGCCTTACTACTTACTAGCATCGTTATTTGCAACAACAGCCAAGCGCAAGGCATTAATGGATTCATCAAAAAAGCTACCGGAACAGCTGCATCTGCACTAGGCGGAGGCATTAGCAAGGACGAAATTGCTAGCGGCTTAAAAGAAGCCCTTAATAAAGGGGTACAAAAAGGCACTGCACAACTATCGGCGGTAGATGGTTTTTTAGGTAATGCCGCAGTAAAAATTTGGATGCCGGAAGAAGCCGTGAAAGTGGAAAAAAAATTGCGCGACTTAGGCATGGGCAGTCAAGTTGACCAAGCCATAACTAGTATGAACCGTGCTGCTGAAGATGCCGCCAAAAGCGCAGCCCCAATTTTTGTAGACGCCATCAAAAACATGAGTATACAAGATGCCGTAGGCATTTTAAAAGGTACCGATACCGCAGCAACGGGCTATTTGCGCAACAATACGTCGGCCAAATTAACCGAAGCTTTTCGTCCGGTAATTGAAAAAAGCCTCGACAAAGTAGATGCTACCAAATATTGGAACGGCGTTTTTACTACTTACAATCAAATTCCTTTTGTTAAAAAAGTAAATACCGATTTGGCTGCTTACGTAACCGAAAAAGCACTTGCAGGCATTTTTGTTCAAGTTGCCGCCGAGGAAAAAAACATCCGTGGCAATGCGGCTGCCCGTACAACCGATTTATTGAAAAAAGTATTTGGTAATTAATATTTCAGCGGTTCTCCTTATAGCAAATTAAAGTTACAACCCTCATAGCTAGGTACGGCAACACGAAATAGGTAGTTGTACCTAGCTTTTTTTACCCTTTTGTTGGTTCCTCTACAACACCATCCACATTCCCCCACTTTAGCCCCTATTTTTACGGCTACACGGTAGCCTTTTTTTTATGATGAGCCATGGGCCGGTACTACCTATGAAGCGGCATTGGCGTTGGCACCATTCAAGTTATACAACTCTATGCATCAATCAAACACGGATTTTAAACCACATTATGTACCTCAATGGTACAAAACCTAAGCGTACGCTCTATTTTTTTACAAAAAAACTTTCCAAACCACACAACAAGCAATTGCCAAAATTATGGCTGCGGGCAATTGATAAACGGATACCCAATAATCGTATTGATGCTTTTTTTGTTGCCGATAGATGCTTGTATACAAAAGAACATCCGATTGATTGACTTCCAAAAGCCGTTGATAGAACACCAATGCTTCTTTATACGGCAACAACAAAAGCGGATGCAGTAAATTTTGAGTACTTGCTTGTAATTGAATGGGCGCTTTGGCTAGTAACGCACAATGCTCCACACTAATGCATTGCTGTATTTGAAATATCAGTAAGTCATAATTTAACCGATAAGGATCTATCGACTTTATCAAATGAGCTAAATCAACCGTTCTTTGTGCAATAGCCACCGCTGAAGGTGGTTTATTAGCAGAAAAAGATTGAAAAAAATGTTTGTAATGGTATGCCTGACGGGTATGTTCGTTGCTCAATACTTTGTATGCTTCCGTAATTTGTTTAAAGCGTTGGGCATTTTCTGCTTTATTTCCCGCAATATCCGGGTGGCACTGCATCGCTAATTTACGGTAGGCTTTCTTGATTTCGTCAAACGTGGCGGTAGGAGCAACTTGCAGTACCTGATAAAAATTAACAGAAGTAGCCATGCAGAAAAATTAAATAGCCTACAACAAACCAATACGCTTATTTTTTGGAATGATAACAATTTCGACACCTTGGTTCGTAGGTTTCTTTTTCGCCTAGCAAAACCTGCCCATCTACCGTTGTTTTTCGGTATGATATATTAGCGATATTACCGCATTTAACACATATAGCGTGCAATTTAGTAATATAATCTGCTATTGCCAGCAAATTGGGCATTTGCCCAAAGGGTTGCCCTTTATAGTCCATATCTAAACCGGCTACAATTACCCTTGTGCCCCGTAAAGCCAAGGTTTGACAAACATGTACAATTTCGGCATCAAAAAATTGAGCTTCATCTATACCAACCACATCAACATCGTTGGCCATTAATAAAATGGTTTGAGAACTTTCGATAGGTGTTGAGGCAATTGCATTTGCATCGTGACTTACCACTTCGGTTTCATGGTAACGCACATCAATAGCGGGTTTAAATATTTCCACTTTCAAGTTGGCTATCTTCGCTCTTTTTAATCGCCTAATCAATTCTTCCGTTTTTCCACTAAACATACTACCACAAATCACTTCAATCCATCCCCTTCTTTCGCCGCTAATATTAGGTTCTATAAACATTTGCAATTTTTACTTTGGTAAAACGTTGTATTTTCGATACTTCAATTATTTGTCAAAAATATCGTTTCTCATGGAAAGAGTGATTGCCCTTGTCAACAAACTTCAAGAACAAATAGAAAACAATAGTCCTTTGGTTTACCTAACTGCTACCGCAGAGATGTTGGTAACCGAACTTCGTCAAAAAAACACCGCAACCCATTTAGGCAAAGTAAGTATTTTTCATCCAACCATTTTATCGCCAATTATCAACAGAGTCACTATTGGCAACCAACCCGCAACCGCCGACCCGTTGGTGAATACAGATGCCCTTGTTTTGAACGAAACTCCGATTAGTTCTACACCGGTTTACGAAGCAAACCCTGTTCCGCTCTTTAACAGCACCCCTAATGAGGAATTGGAAAGTATAGAAACTACACCGCCAACTCCAACAGCAACCGAAGAAAATCAGGAACCTGAAAAAATAATTTATACACTCAATATTTCGGAAGAAGCACTATTAGAAGAATTACCTGCAGAAGCAGCCATTTTTACACAGGAAGGAATTATTCTCCAGCAAGAACCAATCACTCTTGATGAGAGCCTTCAGGATACAACGGCATTCGTGTCAAATATGGACCAGGAAAGTCAACCATCAGCTACAGCACCCGCTGTGGAAATAGTAAATACCGCTGCCGCCCCAACCGCAACACCCGAAAAAGAACTACCCATTACAGAAAAAGCAATTCCGGAATTACACGTAGAGAAAAAAAGCAACAACTTTTTGCAATCGGCGTTTTTTATGGACGAACAATTTGCCCATATTCCAACGCTACCTATTCAGGAACCTAAAAAAGAATATTTTGAATTAGCGGGCAATTTCGAGAACGAACCTAGCATTAACGATAGCTTAAAACAACACCATCAACAACAAGAGGTAGGAAGCACTTTACAAGAAACCCCCATAAAAGACTTGCGTAAGGGCATTGGCATCAACGACCGTTTCATCTTTATCAACGAATTGTTTCGTGGCGATGAAGCAATGTATGAACGAAGCTTGAAAACCATCAATAATTTCAGCATTTTCCCCGAAGCTGAATTTTGGATCAAACGTGAATTAAAAGTAAAATTAGGTTGGGATAATGCCGCCGATTCTGTAAAATTGTTTGATCAGTTGGTGAGAAGGCGTTTTTCATAAACATATTGCATAATACGACTTGTAGCACCTGCTTGTTTAACGACAAAATCAGCGGCACGCTCGCCCACTTGTGTACAGTAAACCTCGTTTTGCAAAAGCGTTGTTAATATGACTTGTAAGTCGGCCGAATCGGTAACACTACGGGCTCCTTTACAGGCTACCAAACCGATTGCTTCAATATATTTGTTGTAAACGGGTCCAAAGCATACGGGCTTGCTGTATACAGCTGCCTCTAGCACGTTGTGTACACCATCCTTGCCAAATCCGCCTCCAACATAACAAACAGTGCCATAACGATAGAGTCGACTAAGCATTCCAACATTGTCAATAATCAACACATTTGAAGCAGGCATTCCCTGACGCCATTCCGAAAACAATTGCGCATTGGGATAGCGTTTCTTGCATGCATCAATTGCCGATTGGTGTACGTTGTGCGGCGCAATAATAAAAGCAGTTTGTTGAAAAACACTAGTCATTGGAGCTAGCACTTCATCATCTTGTGGCCATGTACTACCTGCCACTACCGATTTACGTTTACCTAACCAACTATCAATTAGGTCAATCGGTTGCCAAAGTTGCTTGATGGTCTGCACCCGATCGTACCGAGTATCGCCTGCCACTTGTACTTGTTTGATACCAATTTGTTGCAGGAGTGACTCCGACACGGCATCTTGCACAAATAAATATCGAAATTGCTTTAATATCGTTCTATAAAAAGCGCCATACCACTTGAAAAACAATTGATTGCTTCTGAAAATCCCGGACACCAACAACAAAGGAATGCCAAGGCGATTGGTTTCGGATAGGTAGTAATACCAAAAATCATACTTAATAAAAATCACTAACTCGGGATGTATTTTTTTCAAAAACCATTGTGCATTTCGGGGGCTATCCATTGGCAAATACAGTACCCAAGTAGCTAAAGGATAGTTTTTTTGCACCTCGTAGCCTGACGGTGAAAAAAAAGTTAGTAATAATTCATAATTGGGATATCGCTGTTTAATGGCTTCTAACAGAGGCCTGCCTTGCTCAAATTCGCCCAAACTGCTACAATGCACCCAAATTATTTTTGTGTCTGCATTTGCTGAAAAATCTGATAATTGTTGGAAAGTATTTTGCCGACCATTCCACCACAATTGCGCCTTTGGATGGTACCATGCAACCATCCGAATGACCATTGGATACAGTTGCGTAAAAAGAAAATATAGGAATTTCAAAAGGTTTTTTTTTCAAAATAACAACAAATTAAACAAACTGCTTGCTTACGTTATTTAGGTCCGATTTGTATAGGTTTTTCTATTAGATTTGCCGCAACAACATATACATATGAGGCCAATACAAATGGTAGATACCAAAAACCAGTATCTAAAAATCAAAACAGAAGTAGACAGTGCCATTCACGAAGTATTAGATAGTGCCGCATACATCAATGGCAAGCCCGTTCAAGATTTCACCCAATCACTCAACAATTATATTGGTGCCAAATACACGGTTACTTGTGCCAATGGAACCGATGCGCTGCAAATAGCCATGATGGCATTGGATTTACAACCCGGCGACGAAGTGATTACACCCTCTTTCACTTATATTGCCACTACCGAAGTGGTAGCCTTACTGCGCTTAAAACCCGTTTTTGTAGAGGTAGATGCCCAAACATTTTGTATGGATATTGATGCTTTGAAAAAAGCCATTACACCCAAAACAAAAGCCATTGTACCGGTACACTTGTATGGTCATGCGGCCAATATGGAAGCAATTATGCAAGTAGCGGCAGCGCACAACCTCTATGTTATAGAAGACAATGCACAAGCAATAGGAGCCAATTATACTTTTAGTGATGGAACGGTAAAAAAAACAGGTAACATTGGACATATAGGGTGCACTTCCTTTTATCCTAGTAAAAACTTAGGTGCTTACGGTGATGGTGGGGCTATTTTCACAAATGATGAGGCATTGGCCACAAAAATGAAAATGATTGCCAACCACGGACAGCAAAAAAGATATTACCACGAAATGGTGGGCTGCAATTCTCGATTAGATAGCATACAAGCGGCTGTTTTGAATATCAAACTCCAACATTTAGATAGTTACATTTTGGCAAGGCAAAGCGCTGCTGACTTCTACAACAAAGCTTTTGCGCAGCATCCGGCAATCACAGTACCCCATGTTGCTGATTATTCATCGCATGTATACCACCAATACACACTGATACTATCTGGAGTAAATAGAGATGCACTTTCTGCCTACTTAGCTGAAAAGAAAATCCCTTCTATGATTTATTATCCCGTTCCCGGCCACAAGCAAGCGATGTTTGCCTCGTTGGGCACGCCTGTTCATTTGGCTACTACCGATTGGTTAACAGAAAGGGTTATATCGCTGCCTATGCACACCGAATTAGACGCAGACCAATTATCGTACATTACAGAAAATGTTTTAGCATTTATAAACCAATAATCTATGAAAATTGCCGTTGTAGGTACAGGCTATGTTGGTTTGGTATCGGGCACTTGTTTTGCAGAAACAGGTAACAAAGTTACTTGTGTAGACATTGACCCGAATAAAGTGACCAAACTAGCAAATGGCCAAATCACCATTTACGAACCTGGGTTAGAAAAAATTTTTTTACGCAATGTAAAAGAAGGCCGATTAAAGTTTACCACCAACCTTGCCGAAGGAATTGAAGAGGCGTCCATCATTTTTTTAGCACTGCCTACCCCTCCGGGTGAAGGGGGCGCTGCCGACTTAAAATATGTGTTGGGCGTTGCTAGCGATTTAGGCAAAATCATGACCGATTATAAAGTTATTGTAGATAAAAGTACCGTACCGGTGGGTACTGCTGAAAAAGTGAGAGCCGCTATTGCCGCCAATTACAAAGGCGAATTTGATGTGGTGAGCAATCCGGAATTTTTAAGAGAAGGCGTAGCCGTTGACGATTTTATGAAACCCGATCGTGTAGTAGTGGGAACTACTTCCGAAAGAGCTAAAAAACTGATGGGCGAGTTGTATGCGCCCTATGTACGCCAAGGGAATCCCGTAATATTTATGGATGAAAAAAGTGCGGAACTGACCAAATATGCCGCAAACTCATTTTTGGCAACCAAAATTTCATTCATGAATGAAATAGCACAAATGTGCGAAAAATTGGGTGCCGATGTTGACATGGTGCGCAAAGGCATTGGCAGCGATGACAGAATTGGCAGACGCTTTTTATTTCCCGGTATTGGCTATGGAGGCAGTTGTTTTCCCAAAGATGTACAGGCATTGATTATGTCGGCTGAAGAAGTGGCTTATAATTTTCAAATTCTGAAAGCGGTGGAAGCGGTGAATGAAAACCAAAAAATGCACCTGATTCCAAAAATCAAAAGCTTTTTCAACAACAATATTGCAGGAAAGCATTTCGCCCTGTGGGGCTTAGCATTCAAGCCTAATACCGACGATATTCGTGAAGCACCGGCTTTATACATCATTAAAGCTTTATTAGAGGCGGGCGCTACGGTAACTGCCTTTGACCCCGAAGCAATGCCGAATGTTCAAAAACAAATTGGCAACATCATCACCTATGCCGATAGTCAATACAATGCCCTTGTAAATGCAGATGCATTAATCATTGCTACAGAGTGGTCCGAATTTAGAACACCCGACTTTGAACAAATTGATCTACACCTGAAACAGAAAGCCATTTTTGATGGTAGAAATCTTTTTGACGTACAACAAATCAGAAGTTTGGGTTACCACTACGAAAGCATTGGACGCAATTAAATCTTTTCATCTTTCTTAAATCCACACTATGTCTGCCAAAAGAGTTTTAATTACCGGCGCCGCAGGTTTCTTGGGTTCGCATCTTTGCGATAGATTTATCAAAGAAGGTTGCCAAGTAGTAGGAATGGACAATCTGATTACTGGCGACCTTAAAAATATTGAACATCTATTTGCACTTCCACAGTTTGAATTTTATCACCACGACGTATCAAAATTCATTCATGTACCGGGTCCAATTGATTACATTTTACATTTTGCTTCTCCTGCAAGTCCTATCGATTATTTGAAAATTCCTATTCAAACATTAAAAGTGGGTTCGCTTGGAACACACAATTGTTTGGGTCTTGCAAAGGCAAAAGGTGCTAGAATGTTGATTGCCTCTACAAGCGAAATTTACGGCGATCCGCTTGTACACCCACAAACGGAGGAGTATTGGGGAAATGTAAACCCTATTGGTCCACGTGGCGTATACGACGAAGCCAAACGTTTCCAAGAAGCTATTACCATGGCTTATCATACTTTTCACGGTTTAGAAACACGCATTGTTCGCATTTTCAACACCTACGGGCCACGTATGCGCCTCAATGACGGTCGTGCCCTGCCCGCTTTTATTGGACAAGCTTTGCGTGGGGAAGATCTTACCGTATTTGGAGACGGCAGCCAAACACGCAGTTTTTGTTATGTAGACGATTTGATTGAGGGCATTTACCGATTACTACTGAGCGATTATGCATTGCCTGTTAACATTGGCAATCCTAACGAAATCACCCTACTCGACTTTGCGGAAGAAGTGCTTAAGCTAACCGGATCCACCGTTAAAATTGTGCACAAACCATTACCCAAAGACGATCCAAAGCAGCGCAAACCCGATATTAGCAAGGCCAAAGAAATATTGAATTGGTCGCCTACTATTGATCGTGCCGAAGGCTTAAAACGCACTTATGCCTATTTTAAAGCACTGCCTGAAGAAGAATGGAACAAACAACCTAAAGAATTTATTAGTTCAAAATAATGACACACAATACCTCTTTTGCAAGTACACCATTGACACTAGGCGTTATAGGCCTAGGCTATGTAGGCTTACCACTAGCATTGGCATTTGCCCGAAAAACAAAAGTCATTGCCTTCGACATCAATGTACAACGCATTGCTATGATGCAGGAAGGAATAGACCCTAGCAACGAATTGCCCTCGGAGGCATTTCAAAACTGCGACATCGTTTTTACCCACTCGTTAGAGGAACTGCGCAAAGCCAACTTTTATATTGTGGCTGTGCCTACACCGGTAGACGAACACAATGTACCCGATCTTACCCCCGTGTTACGAGCATCTGAAACCGTGGGTAAAGTATTGAAAAAAGGTGATTATGTGGTCTTTGAATCTACTGTATACCCAGGTTGTACCGAGGAAGATTGTTTGCCTATAATTGAAAAAATCAGCGGCTTAAAAGCTGTAACCGACTTTAAACTTGGTTACTCTCCGGAACGTATCAACCCGGGAGATAAAGAACACACCCTCGAAACGATAGTCAAAGTAGTATCGGGATGCGATGCCGAAAGTTTGGCCTTCATTGCCGAGGTATATGAACTAGTTGTACAAGCCGGCGTACACAAAGCATCGTCTATCAAAGTAGCCGAAGCAGCAAAAATTATTGAAAATACACAGCGCGACATCAATATTGCCTTGATGAACGAGTTAAGTATCATTTTCGACAAAATGAATATCAATACTTACGAAGTACTTGAGGCCGCAGGTACTAAATGGAATTTTTTAAAATTCCAACCCGGATTGGTGGGCGGACATTGTATTGGCGTAGACCCATATTACCTCACATACAAGGCTGCCGAACTAGGTTATACCTCTAGAATCATTACCGCAGGTCGCTTAATCAACGACGGCATGGGTGCCTATGTGGCAAAAAAAATACTACAACACATTATTCTGAACAGCGGCAACGTAAAAGAAGCAAAAGTGCTGATCATGGGTGCTACGTTCAAGGAAAATGTGAGCGATATTAGAAACAGTAAAGTAGCCGATGTAGTTAAAGCATTGAAAGAATACCATTTAAATGTGGATATTACCGATGCTTATGCCGATAGTAACGAGTTGCAGCACGAATATGGCTTTGCACTTACCGAAACAATTGGCAACAACTACGATGCAGTTATTGTAATTGTACCACACCAACCCTACAAACAATTAAACGATGCATACTTTGCCTCTATTACCAAACCGCAAGCAATTGTGGCAGATATAAAGGGCATTTACCGTCATCAAATAACTTCTCGTCAATATTGGAGTTTATAAAAAATAGTTTACTCACCTCTCTTTTCAATTCATTATGCAAAAACCTTTGATTGTAGTAACAGGTAAAAACGGACAATTGGGTTGGGAACTACAACAGCTAGCCCCAACTTTGGCAGCCGATTACGATTGGCTGTTTGTTGATGCCGACTCGCTCGACCTTAGCAAGCCCGATACCATTGAGGCTTTTTTTGCACCCATACAACCGGCCTATTTTATTCATTGCGCAGCGTATACAGCCGTAGACAAAGCCGAAACGGAACAAGCACTCGCATACAACATCAACGCTGTTTCAGTTGGCGAAATTGCCAAGCAATGCGCACAAAAAAATTGCGTATTGATTACTATTTCTACCGATTATGTATTTGATGGCAATGGCACTGCTCCCTACAAAACCAACCACCCTATTCAACCGGTGAATTATTATGGCTATACCAAAAAAGTAAGTGAGGAACTAGCACTTGCCAACAATCCCCAAACCATCATCATTCGGACTTCATGGGTGTACAGTTCACATGGCCATAATTTTGTAAAAACCATGCTCCGCCTCATGAACGAACGTACAGAACTGAAGGTTATTGCCGATCAGTTAGGATGTCCTACCTATGCGGCAGATTTAGCAAGCGCTATTGTACAAGTGGTTCAGCAAACAGCGCAAGGCAATACCCACTTTGGCACCTACCATTACAGCAATAGCGGCATTATCTCGTGGCACGATTTTGCAACAGCCATACAACAAATAGCTAATTTATCTTGCCAAGTATTACCAATTACCACCGCCGAATATCCTACCCCAGCAAAGCGACCGGCTTATTCTGCAATGGACACAAGCGATATTGCTACCAACTTTGGGGTATCGCTCATTCCGTGGCGCAATAGTTTGGAAAAATGTATGCATTTGTTGCAATCCTAACAAAGCCATTCATTTGGCCAATAGGGTTACAATTGCTGAACGGTGCCAACGCCACTACAGCTTTATATGTAGTACCGGCCCTTGGCTCATCATCAAAATAGGAAGGCTACCGTGTAGCCTTTTTTCATATAAGTACGCTATTAAATGGAAAATTAAAAAGTAGGGGCTATCGACTATTGTACCAAAAGCAGCTTTTGTTCGGGCTGTTTGGCAGTAGTCCTCGCCCAATCGCCCTACGGTTGTTGGTCTGTGGGCTACTTGCCACCATCCCGCAGCCCTTCATCTGCAATACTCATGTCAACTATTCCCTAACCGAAGGTTGGTAAAAACGCTCCTTAATCATTATTCTGCATTGGCCAACACCAATGAACCGTGTTGGATAATGCCACCCCCAATAACATCGTTGCCCTCAAAAAATACCGCACTTTGTCCGGGTGCAATGCTTTTAACGGGGTCGTAAAACCGAACTTGTATATCTTGTTCAGCAGCATATAAATGGCTGAGTGCGCCTGCATCTTTGTACCTAATTTTGGTGATTGCTTCCATGCCATTGTGTTCTATTCCATCGTATTTCATCCAATTGAGGCGTGTTACCGTCATGTGGTTTTGTTCTAAATCGGTTTCGTCGCCCAATACCACTGTATTACTATCCGGATGAATAGCCGTAACATAGGCCGGTTTGCCTAAAGCAATATCCAATCCTTTGCGTTGCCCGATGGTGTAAAAAGGATAGCCTCGGTGCTTGCCCAAACGCTTACCGGTTTTATCTACAAACCATCCCCCTGCTACTTTTTCTGTTAAGCCTTCTACCCGTCGGGTTAAAAAACCACGATAATCGTTATCAGGAACAAAACAAATTTCGTAACTCTCGCTTTTTTTGGCGAGTTCCGGATAGCCCATATCCATAGCCATTTGTCTGATGGCTGTTTTGCGGTATTTACCCAAGGGGAGCAAAGTACGGCCCAACAATGCCTGATCGAGCCCCCACAATACATAGCTTTGATCTTTTGTTTCGTCCAACCCCTTGCTTACCACGTATCGGCCATTGGTGTGTTGTCTCACTTCGGCATAATGCCCGGTAGCAATAAACTCGCAATCAAGCGCGTCGGCTCGTTTTAGCAGCGCTTTCCACTTAATGTGGGTATTGCACATGACACAAGGGTTTGGGGTACGACCCGACAAATATTCGTCTACAAAATTTTCAATAACAAAATCGCCAAATTCGTCTCTGATATCCAATATAAAATGGGGAAAGCCATTTTGTACAGCCGCCATACGGGCATCATTAAAGCTATCGATATTGCAACAGCCCGTTTCTTTCTTACTGGTACTACCACCACTCGACGCATAATCCCACGTTTTCATGGTAATGCCAATTACTTCGTAGCCTTCATTGTGCAACATCAATGCCGTAACGGTACTATCAATGCCGCCACTCATGGCTACCAAAACTTTTCCTTTACGGCTCATATATTCCTTTACTTACTAAAAAAATGAAAAAAATCAAACACAAAGATACAGTTTAGCCGCTTGCCCCTTACTTTGCAGAACGCTTTAGCGGTATCGAAAACAGAAATAATTATGACTTTCGGTTGCCCTACACGAATGATTTTGCAGGGCATATACCCTAGCTTTTGGGCATCGTTAGCTATTTTTATTATTTAAATACTTTGGTCATTTAGCAATAAAACGTACCACCAAGTTCTTCAATCGAAACACATTTGAATAAACTATGCAAACAAGAGTAGCACAAAAAAAACGGTACTGGCAGGCAATTTTTCGGTTGTTGTTGTGTATAGGATGGCTGTGCGGTTGCGAAAATGCCGTTCACTCCGAGTTCAATCCCTTTCCGGTTACCCCAACACAGAAGGTAGAGAAACAAACAAGCAACTCGGATACAAGCTACCGAATTCCGGCAAACAAACAGGCTATTACTATTTGTTCGTGGAATTTGAAAGACTTTGGTCGCAGCAAAAGCGATGAAGAAATTGCTTTTATGGCCAATACCATTGCTAATGCAGATGTGTTAGCCATACAGGAAGTGGTTACAGCACCCGGAGGCGCTCAAGCGGTAGCACGATTGGCAGATGAACTAAACAGAAAAGGAACCAAATGGCAATATGTTATCAGCGATCCTACCACCGGTACGCCAAGCTCGCACGAGCGGTATGCCTTTTTATGGAAACCGAGTAGCCTTACCTTAAAAGGCAAGCCCGAATTAGCCAATCGTTTTGCTGAGGAGATAGATAGAGAACCCTATATGGCTACGTTTTCCTTCAACACACAATCATTTACATTAGTAAGTTTTC
>Ga0209398_1000780_pt1 | contig 18377 bp, 5 predicted proteins | sample AshMeaBigSpring_FD_184125 | JGI IMG/M metagenome (GOLD analysis project Ga0209398, IMG submission 184125) | Groundwater microbial communities from Big Spring, Nevada to study Microbial Dark Matter (Phase II) - Ash Meadows Big Spring (SPAdes)... | ecosystem: Environmental > Aquatic > Deep... | reverse complement strand
GGTATATAATTCGTCAGCATCTAACATTAGCTATATGCAGCAATTGATGCCAAAAATTAAAGAAGCCAATATCAATACTTTATTGGTGCCTGTTTCTTGGGAAATGATTGAGAAAAAAGAAGGTGAATTCGATTTTTCAAGTGTAAATGAATTACTTTCTTTGGCAAGAAAGCATCAAATTAAATTGGGTATTTTATGGTTTGGAACTTGGAAAAATGGCATTTCACCTTATGCACCTTTATGGGTTTTGAAAGATGTAAATAGATTTAAACGAGTTAAAAGTGTAAGCAACGAAAACACTATGACGCTTTCGCCTTTTTGCGAAGCTACTTTACTTGCAGACACCAAGGCTTATGTTGCCTTATTAAACCACATTAAAAAAATTGATGCACAAGAAAATACGGTAATTGCTATTCAAGTTGAAAACGAAGTGGGTGTATTTGCACAAACAAAAGATTATTGTAAAGAAAGTATCGAGGCATTTCAAAATCAAGTTCCTACAACACTTATTAACTACCTACAAAAAAATATAAATTCTTTGGAGATTGAATTGAAAAATGCTTGGGAGAAAAATGGCTTTAAAACAAATGGTAAATGGACAGAAGTATTTGGTGAAAATGATATGACAGATTTGTTTTTCATGGCATGGCATTATGCTTCATATATACAACAAATTGCAGCAGCTGGAAAAAAAGTATATGCCTTATCCACCTTTGTAAACTGTTGGATGCCTGCTACACCAACACCTAATCCTAGACCAAACTATACAACACCGGGTAAATATCCAAGTGGTGGATCTGTCATAATGGTAGCAGATATTTGGAAGGCTGCAGCACCAGCTATTGATATTTTAACGCCAGATATTTATGGTAGCGATTTCGATTTGCAAGCCAGTTTTTTTCATAAACCAAATAACCCATTGTTTATTCCAGAAACCAATGCAATACCTGGCAGAGCCGTATATTCATTTACCCAACACAATGCCATTTGCTTTTCTCCTTTTGGAATAGACGACAAAACCGATTTGGTAAAAGAAGAGTACGGTTTATTACAACAATTAGCTTCAGTTATTTTAGAAAACCAAGGATCGAAAAACATGCTTGGCTTTTACAAGAAAGATACAACTAGTAGTATCGATATTCCTTTCAATCAAAACACAACCATTAGAGTGTATTTTAAACGTCCTTTTAGCAGAGTAAATGAGGTGATAGATAGTGCAGCTAGTGCTTATGGCGTTTTTATAAAGCTAAATGAAGAAGCCTTTTTAATTGCAGGAAAAAATATTTGGGTATCAGCTTTTAGTAATAATGCTGCTTCTGAAACTTGGATTAAACAAGCAGAAGAAGGAACGTTTAAACACGGTAAATGGATAACGAATGGCATTCACAACGGCGATGAAGCAGGATTTTTATGGAGCAAAAAAACACCCGTTTATCGCATTAAATCAGATCCTACAATTGTTCCATTTAGTAATACTCCTTCTGCCATTTTTAAATTTCAAGTTGTTTCGTATTCAAAATAATGATTTGTAAAATGAAAAAAAATATTCTCTACATATATACAGTTTTACTTGCTACAACCATGTATGCACAGCAACCAAAAGCAGTGGTGCAACATGTTCAATCTTTCCAAAATATTCATCATCCACAAATAGCCTATTGGTTTTTTAACAAAGACATGGTGGTTGAAAATGTATGGAAAGCTAAAATTGATAGCCTAGCAGCAAATAGTAAATACACGTTTATCTTTTTAACAGCAAGAAATGGATTAGATTTTTTTGATGCAGATAAAATGAAACCCATTTTTGAAAATCTAGTTGCTTATGCACATAGTAAAGGGTTACAAATTGGCTTGCAATTATGGGGAACAAATAAAAATACTACAGAAGCCGCTTGTGAAAGATCTGTAATTGAAAACGAGACTTTACTAGATGCAACAGGTTCTGCAACTATTTACAATAAAGCAAAACATATTCGTACACAAAGCGGTAAGCCGTTTAAATCTTCGTTGCTAAAAGCATATTTATTTCATAAAACGGCAAGTGGTTTTTACGATCCATCTTCGTTAATTGATATTACAAATCAATGTAAAACAGTTATTACAACAGATTCTAGTATTACTGTAAAAATTGAACAAGATAAAAAGTATGCAGGTAGCACTGTTTATATAATGTCTCAACATTTTTATAAAGTTTCTTCTAATCATTCTCAAGAAGCTATAGATAAGTTCGTAAATATTCTACAAGCGTATAAAGACATTCCTTTTGATGGAGTTGGATTAGATGAATACACCAATTTAAAATTGTTTGCCATTTGGGAATTGCAAAAAGCAAATGCTACACTAAGAGAAAGATTATACAGTGTAGATATGGCCAAAAAGTATAAGGAAATGTACAACTACGACATTGAAAAAGCCTTGTTTGATATGCGTTACGCACCTACAAATAAGCCAGAAATGAGGATAAAAGCAATTAATATGTATATGGATGTAATGCGTAGAGGTTCGTTAAATGTAGAAACCGCTGTGTATGATTGTGCTAAAAAAATATTTGGAGCAAAAACATTTGTGGGATTACACAACAGTCACCACAACCAATTAGATGGCGATGAAGTTTGGCAAACAGGTATTAATTGGTGGAATGTAAAAAGAGATTATGGACATGCTGACGAAGAAACGCCAACACCTACACAAATGGGTATTGCATTTGGCTACCCCAAAAACATGTTGTACAACATGTTTTACGATAAAAAAATAGATCGCATACAAGAAAAAGCTTACACAGACTTACAGTACAATATTAGAACACATTACCATGCTATTAACGACGTTCAAAATTGGGGTGTTAGCGTAGAGCAGCAACAAGCATTACAAAAAATAAATCCGGTTGAAAACTGTGCTAGATTATTAAATCATTTTAACCCATCATTACCAGAAATAAAATTATTAGTTGTGTTTGGTAGAGAAGCATTAATGAATTGGTATCCTGATTCTTCAAAGAGGGGTTTATGCGATATGAATAGCCAATTGAAAATTGAAGAAAAGGCAAAAGAAATTTGGGAAGCAGGGTATCTAAATGCTTTAGTACCAACGGATGTTATTGAAGATGGAAGATTAATAATTAATTCCAAAGGAAAGCCCATTTATAATGGACATGAATTTGATGCTATTGTTTTTTTATATCCTGAATATGCAAAAGAAAAAACCCTTTCTTATTTAGAAAAATATGTTCAATCTGGTGGAAAATTAATGGTAGAAGGCAATGCTACTAAAGATTTTTTTGCAAATGATATAGTTGCAAGATGGAAAAAAATTAGTTCGAAAGCAATTGCTCAAAACTTTGATATTAATGCAATAGAACAATTGGGTGTAAAGAAAAATAAGTTTAGAAATGCTATTAAAATGCAAGATGGAAGTTGGATTTTTTCTGATTATAAAACATTCGTTCAGAATAATAATTCAGTGTTTAAGCAACTGATAGATGGTAGTATTTATGAAGGAAACTATTGTGGATATGCTGCTATTAGAGTAAAAAATAAAAGCATTGAAAAGTTTGCGGCAACATCTTTTCAACAATTAAAAATAAATGATAAAGTAGTATTTGCTTTGAGTGAACCTGCCGATGTTTTGATTGAGAAAAAAGATGCAAACTATATTATAACACTTACTGGCAAAGATGTTCAAATTATTACCAATCAATTATCAAAGCTTAAACAATGAAATCTATTCAATTCATAAAATACAGAACTATAACTGTAGTATTCATAATCCTTTTTTTTCAAGTGAATGCACAATTTAAAACCAATAGTAATTGGGAAAATATGTTGTCTAAATATGATTTGGTTTGGACAAAAATGCCTTTAAATTATTATGAAGGTCCTTATGTTGGTAATGGATTATTAGGTACCGTATTTTTTAAAGACACTATTTTACCCAATACAATCTGCTTTGAAATTGGCAGAACAGATGCGTATGATCATAGAACAGCAGAGCAAATAAAAAATAAATATCCTTGGCCTAAAGTTCGTTTACCTATCGGAAAATTATTACTCTCTACAAAACAAAAAATTGATTCAGTTTATTTTAGAACTAGTTTATGGAATGCAGAAGTTAATGGTACTATTTACACAGCTGATGGTAAAATAAGTGTACGATGTTATGTTCCGTCTAACCAAAAAATAATTGTAGTTGAATACAATGATGCACTTGCTAAACAACAAGTAAATGTTCAGTTTAGACCCGAACAAGGCAACAATGCAAGAGCTGAACGAAGACCCATGCAAGGCAAGCTATACGAGCCCAATCCACCATTTATAGTTTCTCGTAAAAATGATATAGAAGTTATACAACAACCATTGTTAAATGGAGATGATTATGCAACCGCTTGGAATAAAATTCAGCATAACAATGGAACACATTCTATTTATGTTACTGTTGCTAATAATTGGGCAGAAGGTATTCAACCATTTTCTGCAAGCAACTTACAGGCGGAAGAACAACTAAAAGCTGCAAGAAAAATAAGTGAACAAACAATTCAACAACAACACAGAGATTGGTGGCATCAGTTTTATCCAGCAAGTTTTGTAAGTATTCCTGATGCTAGAATACAAAGTTTTTATTGGGTACAAATGTATCGTTTAGCAAGTGCAGGAAGAAAAGATTTACCAGTAATTGATTTGCTAGGTCCTTGGTATAAACCATCTGTTTGGTTATCAATTTGGGCAAACTTAAACATACAACTAACGTATTACACAACAGGAATTACCAATCATTTAGACTTAGAAGAGGCATACTTCAATATGATTGAAAAATACCAACAGCAATTGATTAATAATGTACCAAAAAACTTTCAAAACGATTGTGCTGCCATTCAAACAGTTGTAATGTTTAACGATTTATCTGGCAATGTTTTTTTAACTACTGATACTGCAAGCAAGCAAAAAATGAGTTTGATTGCTTTGCCATGGATAATGCAACAGTTTTATACCAACTATCGATATACCATGAACGATGAACAACTGAAAACAGTTATTTATCCACTCATGAAACGGGCTTTTCAAGTATATGTAAGAGTACTCTATAAATCGTCTGATGGAAAATATCATTTACCACTTACATTTTCAGATGAGTATGGAGAAGATGTAGATGTAAGTATGAATTTAGCTTTGGCTAAATGGGGTTTCAAAACATTAATAGCATGTGCAGAAAGATTAAAAATGCAAGATACCATGTTACCCATTTGGAAAGATCGATTACAATATATGGTAGATTATGCAACTGATGAACGAGGTATTAAAATTGGTAAAAATCTATCTTTTAATAAACCACATAGACACTACAGTCATTTGTTTTCCATTTTTCCATTGTATGAAACCAATATCGATAACTCCAATACTAATATTGAATTATTAGAAAAGTCTATTAAAAATTATACAGGTTTAAACGGTGATAACTGCATGTATAAATTCAATGGAGCAGCCTCTTTATGGGCTGCGTTAGGAAAAGGAAACGATGCATTGTATTGGCTTAAGCGGTCTTTAGAAGTGTTACCTTATTCTGTACCTACCGTTACAGCCAATGGTTTTTATAGCGAAAATGGTTGGCCAACTTTCGAGTCACCCATTGCATCTACTCGTTCCATGTTAGATATGTTGCTGCAAACTTGGGGAAATAAAATACGCATATTTCCTGCTATGCCTGATGAATGGAAGGATGCTAGTTTTCATCAATTAAGAGCAGAGGGTGGGTTTATGGTTTCTGCCAAACGTATTAACGGAAAAACAAACTGTGTAAGCATTACAAGCAATGCTGGTGAGCCATGTATTGTTGAAGTAAAAGATTGGACAGGCAATATTTTTAGTTCAGATAAAAAAATAAAAATTGAAAAAATTAAAGAGGGTGTGTATAAAGTTCTCTTGAAAAAAAATCAATCAGCAGTATTGTATCAAAAGCTTGAGAATACCAATTTTCAAATAGAGCCAAGTAATCAAAATGAATTTCATTGGGGATTAAATTAAAACATATGTTGAAACAAAATTTCTTTATCGCTATTTTATTATCTGTAAGTGCTGTATTTGCTCAAAAGCAAGACACATATATTTGGTACAAGCAGCCAGCCAAAGCTTTTGAAGAAAGTATTGTACTAGGCAATGGTACACATGGAGCGAGTGTATTTGGTGGAATTACGAACGAAAAAATTTATTTGAATGATGCCACTTTATGGAGTGGTGAACCTGTGAATACAAAAGAGTATGAAGGCATTTATAAACATTTACCTGCTGTAAGAGAAGCATTAGCCAAAGAAGATTATCCTGCTGCACAAGAATTAGTAAAGAAGCTACAAGGCAAGTACAGCCAAAGTTACATGGCATTAGGTACTTTGTATTTACAGTTACAACATGATAGTGTAGTGAAAAATTATCATCGTTCTTTAAATTTAGAGAACGCAACTTCATCGGTTACTTATCAATTAAAAGATGTACAATTTAAAAGAACTTATTTTGTTTCTCATCCAGATAAGATATTTGTTATTCATTTATCGGCTTCTAAAAAAGGAGCTTTAAATTTTAATATTCTCTTTAATAGTGTAATGCGTTATAGTGTTTCTGCTAAGCAAAATACACTAATTGCAAATGGCTATGCACCTTACCAACAAAATGCTTCAGTTGGTGGTGTGCCAGGAGATATTTTTTTTGATTCTACACGAGGTATTCATTTTAGCTCACAAATAAAAGTAAAGTTGGTAGATGGTAAACAACAAACAACTGATTCATCTTTACAAATTACTAATGCCACCGAAGCGTTTATTTATTTATCTATGGCTACTAGTTTTAATGGCTTTGATAAAGACCCTGTAAAACAAGGGAAACCTTATGAAAGTATTGCTGCCAATCAATTAGCGAAAGCATTTATAAAAAACTATATAACACTTATTAACACACATACAAAAGACTATCAGCGGTTTTTTAACCGTGTGCAGCTAAATGTTGGAAAAGACACAATTCCGAATTTACCCACCGATGAACGTTTACAACGTTATGCAACAGGTGCGTCTGATAAAGCCCTAGAAGTTTTGTATTTTAATTTTGGTAGATACCTGCTAATTAGTAGCTCTCGTACACATGCTGTTCCCGCAAATTTGCAAGGCATTTGGAACTATCTTGTTCGTCCACCTTGGTGCTCAAATTATACTACCAATATTAATTTGCAAGAAAACTATTGGCCAGTTGAAATTGCTAATTTATCAGAGCTACACCAGCCTTATTTATCGTTATTAGAAAACATTGCAGTTACAGGTAAAGCAACAGCAAAAAACTTTTACAATTGTAAAGGTTGGAGTGCAGGACACAATTCTGATATATGGGCAATGAGCAATCCAATAGGTAATGGTAAAGGCAATCCACATTGGGCTAATTTTACTACAGGTGGTGCATGGCTAAGCACCAATATTTGGGAGCATTTCAGCTTTACACAAGACACAGCATTTCTAAAAAAATATTATACCATTTTAAAAGATGCAGCGGTATTTTGTTTAGATTTTTTAGTTCCTGATAAAAATGGAAACCTTATTACCTCACCTTCTACTTCACCAGAAAATCAATATCTCAATAATAAGAATTATAAAGGTTCTGTTTTGTATGGAGCAACATCAGATTTAGCAATTATTAGAGAATGCTTTTTAAAAACGATGCAAGCTGCTAATGTTCTACAAACAGATAAAGCGTTTATTCAAGAATTACAAACAGCACTGAATAAACTATATCCTTATCAAATAGGTGCTGCAGGTAATTTGCAAGAATGGTATTACGATTGGAAAGATCCAGAGCCTAAACATCGTCATCAATCACACTTAATTGGTTTATATCCAGGTAATCATATTACGATTGATAAAACACCAGCTTTAGCAGCAGCTTGCAAAAAAGTGTTAGAAATTAAAGGCGATGAAACCACAGGTTGGAGCAAAGGTTGGCGTATTAATTTATGGGCAAGATTAAAAGATGGCAATCATGCCTATAAAATGTATCGTGAATTATTAAAGTATCAAGAGCCAGATGGTAAAGTAATTAATTATAGTGCAGGTGGTGGCACTTATCCTAATTTGTTAGATGCTCATCCACCTTTTCAGATTGATGGAAATTTTGGAGGAACTGCTGCTGTAGTAGAAATGTTAGTGCAATCAACAGATGATATGATTGAACTTTTGCCAGCATTACCAGACACATGGAAAGATGGATTTGTAAAAGGTTTAAGAGCTAGAGGCGGCTTTACTGTTGATATAGTTTGGAAAAATGGAAAAGTAATTGCTTACACTATTAACGCTGTAAAACAGCAACGAAGAGTATTGGTAAATATCAATGGCAAACAACAACTTGTACAATCAAGTAATACAATGGTAACTGTCAAATAAATCATAATGAACAAGCTAGTTCAAACAATGGTAAAATAAGCTTTTTTCAAAATAATCAAATAGTTATATGCAAACAGTAATAACCGTAATTGTAATACCAAAACACTATATCATTAGGTATTTGTTCATGTTGTTATCCCTACAAATTTTGTGTACACAATTAAATGCAACCAACTATTATGTAGCTAATAATGGTAACGATGCCAACAATGGAACATCTACAAGTTTGCCGTGGAGAACAATCGCTAAAGTAAATGCTAGTATGTCTATTTTGCAAGCAGGAGATTCTGTTTTGTTTAGATGTGGAGATACATTCACCGATCAATTATTAATTACTAAAAGTGGTACAGCAAATGCTTTTATTGTATTTGCTAGTTATGGTTTTGGTCAAAAGCCAATTATTAATACAGCAGTTACTATTCAAAATTTTACACTTACAAGTACACCTAATATATGGGTTGCTAATTATACAGGAGCATTAAGTAATATTCGTTATGTAACTGCCAATAATACAATTCAACCAATGGGTAGATTTCCAAATCTATCGGCTTCTAATGATGGCTATTTATACCATGATCAAGCTTGGGCAGATACAATGATTAGAGATGCTACTACACAAAGCAGTGTTGTTAATTGGACAGGTGCTACTTTGGTTGTTTTATCCACACCTTATAGCGTGGATATTTGTCCAATTAAAAAACATACTAACGATACCATTATTTTGGCTACACCTACAGCATACGATATGTATGCAGGCTATGGCTATTTTATACAAAATCATTTATCAACCTTAGATGCACAAGGAGAATGGTTTTTCGATAATACACAAAACAAGCTATTCTATTTTAGTACAACAAACCCCAATAATGTTACTATTCAAGCGGCCTCAACTGATTATAGCATCAGAATAAATGATAGAATTAATTTTATCAGTATTAACAATATTCATTGTCAAAATGCAGATAGTACAGCTATCAATTTTAAAAGTAGTAATAATATACGTGTAAGTAATTGTAGCTTTTACAATTGCTTAAATGGTATAAGAGGTGATGGTTGTAGCAATATTTCAATTACCAACAATCAGTTTAATTATATTCACAACAACTCTATTTGGTTTTCGAATTTAAATGCAGAAATTATTTGTACCAACAATCAAATTACCAACAATGCCTTAATACAAGGCTTAGGAGTTGGTGGTGGTTCCGGTAGTAACAATGCATGTTCTTTTCTATGTACCAACGGTGTTATAACCAATAACTATATAGACAAAACAGCTTATATAGGCATAAGAATTGAAGGCTATAATAATTTGATTGCAGAGAACAGAATCAGCAATTTTAATGCATTGCAATTTGATGGTGCCGCCATTTATAGTTTTGGTACAACATCTACCGTAAGTGGTAATATTCGACAATATGGATTAAATATAATTGAGAAAAATGTAATTAAAAATGGTATTGGCTACAGAAAAGGCACTAGTTCTGGAGATGGTATGAATAGGCAGCCGGGAATTTATATGGATTTTTATTCGTTAAATAACCGTATTCAAAAAAATATTTTATACAATACCAATGGTATATTGTTAAATAATGGGTCTAACAATCATAATGTTCACGATAATGTAATTTATAACAGCGACTCTTTCAATTTAGCTCATCCTGATATTGCAAATATTCATGTAGACGGTGGCTCTTCATTAGACACTGTTTCAAATAACATTTTATACAATATTTCTAATAAGCCCATTTTAAATCCTTACAGTGTTATTACATTAGATAGAAGAACGGTGGCTGGTCAAGACTCTATTTTACCATTTGTGCCACGTAATAATTGCGTAACCAAAAATATTTATTTTTCTAGTCAGTCTTATCGTCATTTACCTATTACGGCAAGTTTTGCCTATTTTAAATACAAGCATTTATTTACGCAAATAGATTCTAATTATTATTGGCAGCCTTTTGCTTTAGACACATTTGTAGCTAGCTATATCGATAGTGGTTTTACAAGAACAAAAGAAACATCATTTGGCTTTTCTGCTTGGAAAAAATTGGTTGAACCGAATAGTATTTTTAACATTGGTAATGCTGAATATCCATTTGCTTATGGTAATGTTATAAGCAATATCATCACCTCAAATAATACTTTTTCAACAAACGTTTCAGGATGGAGTACCGATTCTGAAAATGCTACAAATGCTGTGTATTGGTCTGCTTCAGGTGGTTTAGATGCAGGATGTGCAACATTAGATTTAACCAATAGTAACAATAGCAATTCGGTACTTTCAAGTGCTCGTTTATCTCGTTCGATTGGTGCAGTAACCAATGGTTTTATATATCGATTAAAATTTTCAATGATTGCAAATAGCAATTCTGGCGAAATAAATATTTATACTTCAGGAGCCAATAGCACTTCTAAAACATATACCACTAGTACCGTAAGACGAGAATATACTGTTCCTATTTCTTTTAGTAATGATGCTACTTCTAACACTTTGTTTTTTGGTATTCACAATAAAGGATTAAAGGTGTTTATTGATAACATTATGCTTGAAAGAATAGCTATTACACAAACAAATCCAAATGATGTAGTTGTATTTGAAGTAAACGATACATCTATTGTAAAAACAGTTCAACTTGGTAATAGTTTCTATAAAGATGTTGCTGGAAATTATTTTACAGGAAATGTTATCGTTCAACCTTACAGTGCTCTCTTACTTGTAAAAACGGCCATTAATCCGCTTCCTGTACAAATTGTTTCTTTTACAGGAAAACAAACAGATGCATATAATGAACTACAGTGGACAACAGCCAACGAATCCAATATTCAACATTATCAATTAGAAGCAAGTAGTAATACACAATCTTTTGTAACGATTGCTACTTTAAATCCACAATCATCTTCATTCGATACTTATCGTTATGCTGATTACAACAAGCAATCAAATCAATATTATCGATTGGCAATTATCGAAAAAGGAGTAAATACAAGATACAGCTCAATCATTCATTTGCCCAATATTTCAACCTTAAAAAACAAGCTAACGGTATTTCCTATTCCTCATTCAAATCAACAAAGCTTAACTGCACAGTTAGTGTATCATCAATCTTCTAAAGCCGTTTTACAAGTTCTTCATGCAAATGGTTCTCTTATTAATCAACAATCTATTCATCTACATAAAGGCATCAATCAATTTAAAATACATCCATTAAATGCAGGTATTTATATTGTAAAAATAGAAACTAACAATGGAGAATTATTTCAGCAAAAAATCATCTTTTAACATGAACAATTATCACAATAAATTTCTAAGCAAAACAGTTACAATTTATAAACAAAAAATTGCTGTATGCTTGTTTTTCTTTTGTTTAATAACAACAATTGTACAAGCACAGCAAAGAGCGTATTATACTGAACCAACTTGGAAGCCAAGAGCAGTTTTGCCGTATGAAGATGCTATTCATGATAAATTTTGGCCAGCATCACCTGTAATACCTGTAAGTTATTCAGGAGTTGGATTTGATGAACAAAGGCTTTCTACAATTCCTGCTGTTGGTGAGCATCCAAGAGTACTCATTACACCAACTGATGTTGAAAAAATACAGGCAAAAGTTGCTTTAGGTAACAATGCACCCATTGCTTTTAAAACAATGTGGCAAAGAATAGCTCAATTAAAAACACCTTTTTATGCATTGGTATCAAATGATTCTGTTTTGGGTAGAAAACTAGCAGAGGAATTGGTAGAAAAATTAAAATCGCTTACACAGAAAATTCCAGAAATGGATAAGCGAACAGATAGAGATAATATTTGGGCTGTTGAACGTTCTATCATTGCAGATGGAGATCCGAATCCACCAACAGAAATATGGGATTTATTAGACTATGATTATCTACATAAATGGATGACTCCAATCGAAAGAGAATTAGCAAGAACAGTAATTGCAAGCATTATTAAAAAAAGGATTTCTAATTTCTTAATGGTTCCAGATCATTTTATGATTAATAACCATGAAGGTTTTGGAATGGAATATATTCGATTAATGTTGTTGATAGAAGGAGAACAGGGCTTCGATGAACAATTGTTTCAGTTAGCAATCAAAAAAACAAATGCCATGCTTACTTGGTATTTAAGTAAAGATGGTATGTGTTACGAATCTATTAAAGGATGGTTAAATACTTCTGCATTTGTAGCCGTTGGTTTACGTAAAAGAGATTTGCTAAAGCATGAACATTTAATGGCTAAAATGAACTTTTTTTTAGCAGCAACACGTTGGGAAAACAATACTTGGTTAATGCGTGACGAAATGAGAGCCTCATCTTTTCATGTAGCTTGGATGATGCATTATTATTTCCCCAAAAATGAACGCATCGATTTTTTATACCAAACAAGTTTTTCTACACATCCTTTTCTTACAGATGCATCTATTAAATGGCCCGATCCTGTGGGTATTTGTTACGAGTTGTTATTGCTATTTGCAGATGAAGGAATTGTATTGCCAAATGGAAAAAATATAGATTGGAATAACCAAGTAAATATTGATAAACTTAACTTACCAGTCACTTGGCATGATAGCACAAGGGGTTATGTAGAAATACGAAACTCTTGGAAAAAAGATGATTTAAAAGTGGGCTTTGTTTGTAAGCAAGATTTTTTTTACGGTGGTCATGAAGGCTCTGAAAACAATCGTTTAACACTTTGGAAAGATGGTGTTAATTGGATACAAGACAACAATATGTTGGCTACAAAAGCCACCTTTTTACAAAACATGCTTACAGTAGATGGAATGGGTTGTCAATGGCCACCTGTTGCAGGTAATTGGTTGGGTATTCAAGAAAGTAAAGATGCTGTATTAGCAGTTGGTGATGGAAAAATGGGTTACAGTTTTTCTAAAGTTATGCAAGTACATCCGCTTGCTTTTCCTTCGGCAAATCTTCCATATTATAAGCCCTTTACAGAAGGAAATTTTGATTTAAGTAGAGATCTTCAAATTGCATATCAACCCTCTACCATTCGTTGGAATCATGGTTATGCTCATACCGATTATGGTCCATGGAGCGGAGAAACACGTTTAGTAGAAAGTTATAAGCCATTTAATACAATGCTTAAAGCTTATAGAACCGTACAAGTTGCTAAAGGAAAATACCCATACTTATTGGTAATTGATGATGCACAAAAAGATAATCAATCGCATTTATTCGAATGGAATATTTCTGTACCTATTGATGCCGAATTGGTTGAAGCAATTACTCCAGAAATTGTTTTTCAAAATACAGAACCTGCTGCAAATAGAATGAGTGATTTAATTATTGCTAAAGGACCCATTAAAAGAGATAGTGCTACAGGCAAAGCTATTTTAAAGAAAGGTGATCCTTTGTGTTTAATAAGAGTGTTGTGGAGAAATACCAACTATGGATTTCCAATTCCTAAACTAGAAAAATTTCAAGGATATAGTTTAGTAACCATTCCTGCCATTGCAGTTTCACCAGAATTTAAAGTGTTGGTATATCCATATAAGTATGGCGATCCTTTACCACAAACAGTTTGGAATAAAACTAGAACTGTTTTGAATATTGAAATTAAAGAACAGAAAGATGAATATCATTTTTCAAATACAGATGGTGGAAGAACAGTGTTTCAAATGCAACGAAATGCAAAGCCTACAATTAATAGTGCAGCAACACCTACACAACCTGTTTTAATTATACGCAATCAAGAATATAATCCAAGTGATTTTCGTTATACAAGACAGGAACAAAAAACGCCAGTTTATTTAGTAAATAATCAAACAACGCTTCAATTCAAATATCCTGAAGCTCCGGCAGAAATAAGATATACACTAGATGGTACAGAGCCAACTATTACATCAACTATTTATACTCAACCAATTATTATTCAAAAATCTTTGGTTGTAAAAGCAAAAACATTTTATACAAATTGGAAGTTTGGAAATAGCAATGCAAGCAACACTACTATTGCTCAATTTATTGTTAAAAAACTACCACAAGCAATTGCCAATTTACCAGCTTCGTCTAAAAATGGTTTAAGTGTACAGTTATTCGAAATCAATACAAAATTGTACGATGATAAAGGCTTTTTTGATAGTGCTAAAATTATGTTACCCAACTTAAGCAACTATAAACCTAGCTATACAACTTTTGTAGAAGACTTTCAGTTGCCTATGTTTACACCTACCAAACCATTAGCTGAACAAGTAAAAGGTTTTTATAAGTTCTCCGGTTATTTTTATGCCAAACAAAATGGCGTTTATACATTTCATGTAAACTCATGTGGTCCCGTTTTATTAGAATTAGCCAATCAAACCGTTGTAGAAGAAACAGGTGTGTTTCATCAACAACAAGCTGTACGAAAAGGCGAAGTAGTTTTAGCAAAAGGTTGGCATGCTCTACAACTAATTATTTGTGATCCTCTTTTTTGGAATAGCAATAGTTTACCCATCATGCCATTTTCAGTTAATTATCAAATTGAAGGCGGTGGCTTACAAAATATTTCTAGCACCGATATTAAATCAATCAATCCATCCACAATTGCTCAATCGAGTAAACAATGGTTACAGCCAGTTACAAATATTCCAATGTTAGAGCCTGGATTAGAAATGCAATTGTTTGATAGAACAGGTAAAAGAAGAGATGCAGATTTTTTAGATATAGATCAAGTTCAGCCTATTGTAAGTGAACAAGTTCAAACTATGGAAGCTGCAAATAGTAGAAATAGTGTAAGAGTTTATAATGGATATTTTTATGCAGCTACTACAGGTGAATATCAATTTCAAATGCCTTACAGAGTGGGGGCAAATGCAGGTTTAGGTGGCACACAAGCTAGCTGTCAAAGTCAATTGAAAGTTGGAAATACAATTGTTTTACAAAGAGGTGTTTATGGAAGAAATTTATCAGGAAAAGCAATGCTGCTGCAAGGTTGGCACAAAATTTCATTGCGTTTTGGAACAGGAGAAGCAAGCTGTACTGTACAATTACCAGATGAACAAATAATTAGTTTAAATGCAAATAATTTATACCGATCATCATTGGTGCAAATTCAGGTAAATGGTGTTGCAACACAAAAGCAACAGCTAGAAATTTATGATAGTGTAACAATAAATTTAGTTTTTAATAAGGCTACTAATGCTCAAATTCGTTACACACTCGATGGGTCTATACCAAATTTGCAATCGGCAACTTTTAAAACAAATATTCAAGTTCATCAAACTCAAATATTAACTGCAGTAGCTTTTGTTCAAGATAAAGCCGTTACTGCACCTAGTATTATTCAGTTTAAAAAAGTATTGGTTCCAGAATCTGCATCAATGGGAATTTTACAGTTTCAACAATGGAATGGTACTTCAAGTTTATATCCTATTCAAGCAAAGTATAAAGTTTGGATAAGTCCAGTTTCTAAACCAGCAGCAGGTATTCAAGGAAAAGCATTGCAAGTGAAAGCGGTTAATTCGTTGTTCTCTAAAAATGTAGATGTAAATGTTTCTAGAGGTAGCACCAATAAGCCAGGGTTAAAACTCTACGAAATGGTGATGCGTGAAAATGCACTTACGGTTGCTGTTTGGTTTAAAACAAATGAACTAAATGGTAAGCTATTTGGAAAAGATGGTTACAATGCTTTTGGTAAAGGATATAAAACCATTTCTTGTGCCTTAAATAATGGCAATATTACTGCAATGCCAAATAGATTGAACGGTGGAAAAATTAAATTGAATGAGTGGCAACATGTTGTATTAACTGCTAGTGAACAAAAAATGTCTTTATACCTTAATGGAAATTTAGTTGCAACAGCCGATGGTACAAAAGATATTATGACCGATGCATTAGACTTTTTTACAGGAATTAATGCAGAGATAGATTATGTGCAATTATTCGATAGTTTTTTACAAGCCGATGAAGTAAAACGATTATACAATTATCGATTAAAGTAAGTGATACACAACTAAATAGTTATGAATTGTAAACTAATTATGTTTTATATAAAAAGTATTGTTTGCTGCTTTTTGATGCTAGTCTCAACTTTTGTACAAGCACAAACAGTAAATATTTTTGTTTCACCTACAGGTGCAAGCACAGGCAATGGTGCTAGTATTACTAATCCTATTACATTGGCACAAGCAAGAGTAGTAGCAAAATCAAATGCCAATGTACCTTGTACTATTTGGTTGTTAGATGGAAACTATCGAACCAATAGAATTGTTTTAGATGCTACCGATACTAGAACTGTCAATGCACCATTAAACTATCGAGCAATTAATCAACATAAAGCTATTTTTCAACCGATTAATTTGTTAAGCAGAACCGATTTTCAACCTATTCCTGATAGTATAAAAGCTAGAATTATAAATACTACTGCTAAATCAAAAGTGGTTCAATTAAATCTTACAAACTATAATTTATTTAACATGAATGTGTGGCCAAACGCCTTTGAAACAGGAACAGTTCGTTGGCCTATTTTTTATAGTGATAGTAATATTTTACCAATGTCTCAATATCCAAATGATACGGGTTTAATGCGAATAAGAACAGTACTTACAAATGGTAGCAATCGCTCTGTTCCTGGTGGAAGTTTTAAATATAGAGACGATAGAGGAAAATTTTGGGATAAAGCAGTAAGAGATGGATTATGGTTAAAAGGAAATTGGCGTGTGCCTTGGCAAATATCATTTATAAAAACACTATCTATTAGCACTGTTGATAGTATAATTGTACAAACAGTTGGTGTTAATGGTGGAATTGGCGATAAATATACACAGCCAGCAGGTAATGGAAAAGAACCTTACGTTGCAATAAACTTGGTAGAAGAAATAGATAAAGAGGGAGAATGGGCAATTAATTTTTCTACCAAAATGTTATATATGTGGCTACCAGAAAATGGGCAGTTATCTTATGCAAGCGATCATTTGGCATATCCTATTTCTTTAACAAATGTAAATTATGTAAATATTGAAGGCATTGCCATAAAAAGTGGTGCATCAGACGGAATGTTTCTGAGTAATTGTAATAATGTAACCATTGCAGGTGCTGATATTTCTTATTGTTCAGGTAATGCAATTAGTATTATTGGTGGCAGTAATTGTGAGGTTAAAAGCTGTAATTTATATGAGCTTGGACAAGGTGGTGTTATTGTTGCACCTGCATCTACAGCAGCATTTAATGCAGATCAACTATTATTAAAACCATGTAATCATAGAGTGGTTAACAATCATATTTACAATTTTGCCAAAGAAGTAGCTATTTATAGTGCAGCCATTAATTTAAAAACAGTAATTGGTGCTTATGCGGCCAATAATAAAATTCATGGAACACCACATGTAGGTATTTTATACGATGGTAATAACAATGTAATGGAATACAATGAGTTGTTCGATATTATTAGAACCTATGAAGATATGGGTGCTTTTTACAGAGCCACAGGTCCTAAAAGTAGAGGTAATAAAATACGATACAATTATGTACATGATTCTCCTTTAGGCAAAAGCACTTTTTACGATAATGGTTCTCAAGGTGACAGTTCATCTTACAACATAGATGCTAATAATTTATACGGAATGCAAAATAATGGCGGTTATTTTAATACGTACACCAATAGCATTGTTATTAACAACAATCCTGCTACAAACATTAATGTTACAATAGATACCGATCCTTCATTTAAACCTTTTTACGACAGTTTAAAATCAATCTATAATGCAAGTGCTGTTTATAGATCTGCTTATCCAGAAGTTGCAGATATGGTAGCCAATGCAACAATTAACAAAGCATATACTTCTCGAATTTGGCCAAGACTTACATGCAATGTTTTTATTTCAAATACCCAAGTAATTCGTAATGTTTTAGATGCTAGTTTGTTTAACACAGATGGAACAACGAATTCAACGTATGCTCAAACACAACATCCATTTACATCGTATAGATCTGTTGTGGCAAATAATTTAAAACTTTCTGGCATTTTAAGAAACCC
>Ga0209398_1000777_pt1 | contig 18401 bp, 16 predicted proteins | sample AshMeaBigSpring_FD_184125 | JGI IMG/M metagenome (GOLD analysis project Ga0209398, IMG submission 184125) | Groundwater microbial communities from Big Spring, Nevada to study Microbial Dark Matter (Phase II) - Ash Meadows Big Spring (SPAdes)... | ecosystem: Environmental > Aquatic > Deep... | reverse complement strand
TTCGTCGCCTCGGTCACGGCGGCGGCGGAAGCACAGACGGGCAAGGCCCCGACCGACGAGGAGATGCAGGCGATCGTGGCGGCCATGCTGCTGCCGCCCAGTGCCGGCAACACGGCCCCAGCCCTCGAAGCGCTCCAGGCGCAGGGCATCGAGGTCGTCGCCATCGACGACAGCACCCTGCCCTGGCCCGACATGGACACGGCGCAGCCGCAGTTGCCCTACGACTTCAAGGCCGGCATCGCCGACTTCTTCGCCAGGGTGGGCGAAGGCGCGCCGATCACCAGCCTGGCCGACGTGGTCGCCCTCAACAACGAGGACCCAGTCAACCGCGCGCCCTACGGCCAGAGCTTCCTGGAATGGTCCGTCGCCGACGCGCTGACGCCCGAAGAATTCGCCCGCGTGCAGGCGACGGCAGCGGCGTTGGGCGAAACGTGGATGCGCACGATCCTCGAACAGAACGACGTGGACATCCTGGTCACCGGCATGAAGTACGCCGGCAACGCGGGCGCGGCTGGCGTCCCCGCGCTCACGATCCCCAACGGCCTCGACCCCAACGGCCGGCCGCAGGGCATCATCCTCAGCGGGCCGTACCTCTCCGACCCGCAGTTGATCGCCGTGGGCTATGCCCTGGAGCAGGCGCTCGATGGGCGGGTGGAGCCGGACCTGGACGCGACGATCGCACAGATCGACGCGATGACGGGGAAGTAAGGTTGTGTCTGGAACTGATGGGGCTCCCGCGCCCCATCAGTTCTACTATCTTACATTCCCGGAATCTCGCAGATTCCGGGAATGACGGCATAGTCTTACCTTGCGAAACTTGATGCACAAACGCACCGCACTGCTCAGCGCCGTCCGCTTCTTCCTCTTCTGGCTGGCGATCCTCTACGCCGGCGCGGATCAGCCGCCGCCACCAGGGTTCATCTTCGTCCTGTTGCTCGACCTGATCGCCGCCGGGCTGGTCTATTGGCGCGTGCCGGTCTACCTGGCCTGGATCGCAAGCCGGCGCCGCAGCGCGCTGCTGTTCGTGGTTCTGGATGGCCTAGTCGCTGGCCTCGCGTTTGCTGCATTGCCCGTAGCGGCAAGGCGGTGGTTAGGCGGCGGCGAACCTACTGTCGCGCCGACGGTGGCAGACAGCCTCATCTGATTTGCGGTGGTGGGCGTCGTGGGTGCGCTGAATCCGTGGCGATCTTGGCGAACAGGGCAACGACGATGATTATGCTGTGGCGGTGCAAGCGGTCGACCGGCTCCCAACCACGCAGGAGCAACCAATCGCGCGCCAGCGCGATTGCTTCAGCTTTCTAAAACAAATTCGGAGCACGAACTTATCAGGGCGTGCGTGCCCGATCTTCTGGCAATGGATAGAAATGCTCCACATTGTGGGCGTCGATGAAGACATGTTCCATGTAGACAGCCGGCGGCACGGACTCCCCGCGCAGGATGCGTAACGCCAGGTCGATGAGCAGGTTGCCGTAGCGTTCCGGCATGAAGGCGGTGGAACCGATGATGCGGGCACCGGGCTGGCGCAGCTCGTGGCGCACCAGGCGGTCGGCGCCCTGCCCGACAATCGCCAGGTCCTGCTCGCGGCCCTGGCTGCGTGCAGCGCGCAGGGCACCCAGCGCAGCATCGTCATTGAAGCAGACCACGGCGATTCGCTGCCAGCCGGCCAGGTCCGCCAGCGCCTGGGCCACCACAACTTCGCTGGCGGCGCTGGTGTTGCCGCTGTTGAGCACGCACCGCTGCGCCGCAAATCCTTCCCCCAACACTTCCTGTAGACCGGCTACCTGGCCTTCGATGCGTGCTTCGGGCAATGCGCCGGCGCGGGGCTCCTCCAGGATGAGCAGGGCATCCACTTTGCCTTGCCAGTTCCGCTCGATCCATCGGCCCAGGGCCACGCCGGCCAGATGACCCGAATAGAAATTGTCCACACCGAAATAGGTGGCGCCCACCATGGGGATGTCCACCGCGATCACGGGGATGCGCGCACGCTGGTATTTGTTCATAATTGTCGTGCCTATGCGCGCGTCGATCTGATATTCGATCGCCACCTGCACGCCTTTGGTCACGAAGTTGTCGGCGATCTCCAGGGCACGCTCGCTGCTGAGCCGGTTGTCGGCGATCACCAGATCGACGTTGCGGCGCTGCTTGGCGGCGCGCTCGAGCCCGCGGCGCACATCCACGGCAAAGGGAATTTCTTCGCTCAAGTTGGCGAAACCGATCTTGTAGATATCTTGCGCGCGATGAGAGGTGATGTTCGTCACTGTGTTTTCGCCGCAAACAGTCAACTGCAGCGGCAGGTGGCGCAGCATCTCCAGTTGTTCGGCGCTGGCGCCGGTGTCGGTGAAGAGGTGGTGGATGCGTTCGACGGCCGCAACCTGGGTCAGCCCCTTCCGCCCCAGGCGCGACGCGTCTACCAGGGCAACCACGGAATCGGCCAATTCCAGCATCAGGCGCCGGAGCTGTGCCTCCTGTAGATCGTCATCCATCAGGCCAATATCGGCTGTGAAGCCCGCCCCGGAGAGAAAGGCCAGCCGGAAATGGAGATCGCGCAACATCGGGGCGCCCAACAGACCGGTGGTGGCGTACCCGTCGCTGCGCATGACGCCGCCCAACAGAATGACCGTATGCGTGCTCCCGGCGGTCAGCGCCTGTGCCGCGCCCAAACTATTGGTGACAACAGTTAATCGGCGCCGCTCAGTCAGAAAAGGGGTCAGGCTGAAGGCCAGCGCGCTGGAGTCCAACAGGATCGTGTCGCCATCTTCCACACGGTCGGCGGCCCAGCGGCCGATCCACTTGGCAGCTCTTTCCTCGGGCGCAGTGGATGCACGCCCACCGTTCATCAGCAGCTCCGTGAGCACGGCGCCGCCGCGAACCCGGCGGACTTTCTCCTCTGCTTCCAGTCGGGAGAGATCAGTGCGCACCGTGGCCTCAGTGACATCGAGCGTCTTTGCCAGCTCGGCCACCCGCACGCCCGGTTGCTGCTGTAGGATCCGCAAGATGCGCTGCCGCCGTTCGAAAGCAGTCATAGGTAATGAATTCCTAAAAAAGTTACCGCTCAATCCCGGTTAGGGTATTGACAGGCTGTTTGCCTTTTGCTGTGCTATCACTAATTTTATATAAAAATTAATAGATTTCAACAAACTTTGCGTTAATTTTGCTGCCCAGGTCAATTTCACCGCTGCCTGTGTTGCGTGTTGCGTGTTGCGCCAGGTTCTATCGATGAATTTTCGTTTTTTTGCGGTTTGTGTCAATTTGCAGTTTGCGTGAAGAATTTCCACTAAGGAGACAGGAAACATGAAACAGTTGCGTGTCCTGGCAGTCTTGATGGTGCTGGCGGTGGCTATCGACCAGTTCCGGCTGGGAGCGGCGGATATCGCAGTATTTCGGAAACTGAGGGAAGCGTAACGCAGCGACGCGGGGCGCAAAGCGACAAAGCAAAGGCAGAGATTCATGATGGCAGCAGCAGTTGGCAACAGAAACCGCGCCCGTGTGGGCGTCTTTGGGATCGGGCTGACCGCCTATTGGCCGCAGTTCGACGGCCTGCGCGATCTGCTGGTTGGCTATCAGCAGGAGGTGGAGCGACGCATCGCTGCGATGGGCGCAGAGGTCGCGTCTGCCGGGCTGGTGGACACAGCACCCGCGGCTCAGGATGCCGGCGACCTTTTTGCCGCCAACAATGTAGACCTGATCGTCTGCTATGTGGGCACCTACTCGACTTCGTTGCAGGTGCTGCCTGCCGTGCAGCGGCGGAAGGCGCCGGTGCTGGTGCTCAATTTGCAGCCAGTGCCGTCGCTGGACTATCCAAATACCGACACAGGGGCATGGCTCGCCAACTGCTGCGCCTGCTGCGTGCCGGAGATCGCCAATGCTTTTGCACGCAGCCGTATCCAGTTCAATGTGGTGTCAGGGTTGCTGTTCCCGGCGGCGGGCAACGCCGAACAGTACTATCGGCACGGATGGCGCGAGATCGAAGAGTGGGTAACGGCGGTGGGCGTCCTGCGCGAACTCAACTATGCGCACATCGGCTTCCTGGGCCACACCTATCCGGGCATGCTCGATATGTACTCAGATTTCACGATGCACCAGGCCCAACTCGGCGCGCACATCGAGGTGCTGGAAATGGACGATCTCCATCAGCGCGTCCAGGCGGTCACCGCAGTGGAAATTGCCGCCAAGATCGAGGCAATCAACCGCGTCTTCGCCATTGCCGCGCCGGGCAAGGACAAGATTTCGCAGCCGGTGACCGACGAAGCCATGCGCTGGTCGGCGACAGTGGCAGTCGGGCTGGACAAGTTAGTTAGTGATTTCAACCTCAACGGCCTGACCTACTACTATCGTGGTCTCAACGGCAACGCCAACGAAGAACTGGGCGCAACGTTGATTGTCGGCAACTCGCTGCTGACGGCGCGCGGGATTCCGGCCTCCGGCGAGGGCGACCTCAAAACCTGCATGGCGATGCTGATCATGGATCGGCTGGGCGCCGGCGGCTCCTACACCGAGTTCTATGCGATGGACTTCGATGAAGATTTCATCCTGATGGGTTACGACGGGCCGGGTCACGTCAAGATCAGCGCCGGGCGGCCGGTGTTGCGCAGGCTGGGCTTGTTCCACGGCAAGCGTGGGTATGGCCTCTCGGTGGAGTTCAACGTGCAGACGGGGCCGATCACCATCCTGGGGATGACGCAGACAGCCGACGGGCGTCTGAAACTCCTGGCCGCGGAAAGGGAATCGATCCCGGGCAGCCGGTTGGAGATCGGCAACACGAACTCACGCCTGCGCTTCGGGCTTGCCCCGGCGGCTTTCATGGATCGCTGGTGCGAGCACGGCCCGACCCATCACGTGGCTTTGGGCGTGGGCCAGCAGTTGGGCAAAATTCGCAAGCTGGCGCGGCTGCTCGATCTGGAACTGGCAGTGGTGGGCTAGCACAGATGGGCCTTATAGACTGGCGGTAGGGACACGATGTATCGTGTCCGCCCCAGAGTAGGGACACGATGTATCGTGTTCCTACGAACGGCTTTGGGGGGTCGGGCGTGCGCAGCAGCTCAGCGGAAAGAGGGGGTGAAGCATGAAACGGGTTGGGTTTGTGCTCAAAGTGAAGCAGGACAAGCTTGAAGAATACAAGGAGCATCATCGCCATGTCTGGCCGGAGATGCTGGCGGCGCTACGTGCCACAGGCTGGCACAATTACTCGCTCTTTCTGCGCGGGGATGGGCTGCTCCTCGGCTACTTTGAGACGCCCCACGATCTGGCGACTGCATCCGCCGCGATGGCGGCGACAGCGCTGAACACACGTTGGCAGGAGTTTATGGCGCCCTATTTTGAGTCGCCGGACAATGCGCGGCCGGACCAGATGCTGATGGATCAGGAGGAGGTCTTCCATTTGGAGTAGGGCTCGTTTTGGGTGCAGAGCGTTCTGGCGTCCGCAGGATAGGGCTGGCGGGTTGACTTCCAGCTAAACAGAAAAGACCTGAGCCGGGTATTGTCTGAACACCGCATCGACGCTCAAGACAGGTATCCCCTCGGTGATGGCCTGTGCAATGATCAACCGGTCAAACGCATCCTTGTGATGAAAAGACAACATCTGCAAACCTAAGACGTGCGCGGCCTCAATTGGCAGGAGTCCAAGCTGATTGTCGTTTTGCTGTTCGCGGATAATCTGTTCTAGTGGACGCCTCAGTTCGAGTTTGCCCAGTTGGGCTTTAATCTGCATCTCCCAGATGCTGGCAACACTCACCACCAGAGCATTGCCTTCGTCTTCGCAAAGACGCAGAAGACCAGCGGGCAGTCTTTCTGGCTCACTATCCCACCAGATAAAGATCTGGGTGTCCAGCAGTAACTTCATTCTCCACTCAGCCAGAATTCATCGGGCAAGGGATCGGTGAAGCCCGCGCTCATCCGTATCGCTCCTTTGTGCAAACCTGCAATCCGGCGTTTCTTGGACGGCTGCACAGGTACGAGCCTGACCAGTGGGACATTGTCCTTGGCGATAACAACCTCGCCGCCTTTCATGGCAATTGTCAACAACTGCAGTAGCTGTATTTGTGCATCCTGGACATCAATTGTTGTTGCAGGCATTCAGTTTTCTCCTTCCCTCATTCATCATACCACACCACGAAGTCAAGACCTTCAACGCACACAAACGTCGTGTCCAAATTCCAACCATACAAGATACATAACCCACAGCACAGACGTTTCACTGATCTCGCGACTATGTGGTAGAATGCTAGCTAGACAGCAGTTGTCTCTCATCTTCGGTTGCAACCAACAACTCATGAAAATTCGCGGTGAATGAAATCCATCGCTTCTTAGTCGTGATCGAGAAGGCCAGTGGCAACGACTCAGCGTACTCGCCGGACCTGCCCGGTTGCGTCGCAACTGGCAGGTCGCGCGATCAAGCGGCGCGCAACATGCATGCAGCCATTGAACTGCATGTGCGCGGACTGCTGGAGGACAATCTTCCCGTGCCGCAAGCGCATTCGTTCGCCGAATATGTCGCTATCCCCGCATAGAGATTGCTCGCCGCCGCTGCCGGCTGGCTGTGAGCTGTGCCAGCAACAGGCAGAATTGCTGTACCAACAGCAGAAAGATGCGCGCGTCCAGGAACTGATGGCGATTGCCCAGCGCTGTGCGGCGCATATCACCCAACCCGTCCAGGCAGTGGCGCATGGAGAGCTGCTTTATGATGAGCACGGGATGCCGCAATGATCATCGACGCTTCTGCGCCGCCAACTCGATACGTTACGCCTTGATCGTTGCCACGGCATAATCTCGTATCCGCTTATCGTGGGTGACCAGTGTCAGTTTCTCAATTTGCGCCTGCGCCACCAGCAGCCGGTCGAACGGGTCCGCATGAAGGGGCGGCAGGCGTTCCACCGCAAGGGCATGTTCAGTGGTGATGTCCAGCGGCGTGAAGCGATGGCGCTGCAATTCTTGCAGATAGCTGTCAGTGGGCGCACGCAGTTTCCCCAGGGCTTGCTTGATTGCGATCTCCCATGCAGTGGCTGCGCTGACGAAAACCACGTTGCGACCGTCGGTGATGGCAGCACGCGCCGCCGCCGACAGCGCGGGGTCGTCGGCCAGCGCCCACAGGAGCACGTGGGTGTCAAGCAGCAGATTCATCACGCACCTCCCCGGTGAACAGCGCTAAGAGGTCTGGCGGCAGGTCGTCGAAGTCATCGGCCACCCAGATCTTGCCCTTCCAACTCCCGGCGCCCAGCTGGCGCGGGGCAGGGTCTGCCGCATAGGGCACGATCCTGGCAACGGGCTTGCCCGCCTTGCCGATAATGACCTCTTCGCCTTGCAGCACCTGTTCTATCAACTTGGACAGGCTGGCCTTGGCATCGGTAATATTGGTGATCACCATACTCGTGAGACTCCTCTCTTTGACTGCATCTCTCGCGCAGGCGGGCCTGAATTGATCCACAGTAGGGACTGCGATGGATCGTGTCCACTCCCTCTCGTGCAGGACACGATGCATCGCTGTCCCTACACTCATTTGTCCGCGTGGAATAGTATAGTCTGGTCTGGTCTGGTCTGCAACTGCCAAAACCGCACCACTATAACATCTCGGATCGCCGCCGGTCTGGTCTACTGGCGTGAGTTGGCCTGCCTGATCGGAATGAGCACAGCACATCCGCTCAACTTCACTGTGATTGGGTGTGGCAGATTTCCACGGGATGGGGTAAAGTACAGCCAGCCGGCCAGTTCACGATGAAGACTCTGCATGTCCCAATCCACAGGTTCGCAACGTCAGACCATTGCCTGGTTCACCAAGTCCCTGGTCGAGGCGCAGCATTCATCTTCTGCCTGGGAAGCGATGGTGCAACTCGCCCAGGACCATGACCTCAACCTGCTCACGTTGGTGGGCGGTATGCTGAAATCGCCCATCGGGTTCGAGGCGCAGGCCAATCTCCTGTACGAGTTCGTCAACCCAGCGCGTGTGGACGCGCTCATTGTGACCGGTGGCTTGAGCCACTACATCGGGCGGGAGGGCATGCAGCAGTTCTGCACGCGTTTCCAGCCCTTGCCTCTGGTCAGCCTGGAGATGCTGGTGGCTGGAGCGCCGAGCATCATTCCAGATTTCTATTCCGGCATGTGTGCGCTGATCCGCCACCTGGTGAAGGATCACGGGCATCAGCGCATTGCCTTTATCCGGGGGCCGGCGGACTCGCGTTCGGGTGAAGATCGCTACCGCGCCTATCTGGACAGCCTCGCCGCCTGCGGCCTGGCGGCTGACCTCAACCTGGTCGCGCCCGGCACCTTTTTTGCACCGTCCGGCGCAGATGCCGTGCGCCTACTGCTGGATGAGCGAAAGGTCTCCTTCACAGCACTGATGGCGGCGAACGATGAGATGGCGATCGACGCCATGCAGGCGTTGCAGGCGCGGGGGCGTCGCGTCCCCGAAGATGTGGCAGTCTGCGGCTTTGACAATCTTGTCACGGCGCGGGCGGTCATTCCTCAGTTGACGACCGTGGAACTGCCCACCGCCAGCGAAGCCAGGTTGGCCACAGAGATGGTGCTGGCCTTGCTGCGAGGTGATCCAGTGCCGGCGCGCACCGATCTGCGGGCCGAAGTGATCGTGCGCCAATCCTGCGGGTGCCGGTCTGCAGCAATGGAGCAGGTGGAGGCGCCGCCCGCAGTCGGCCCGGTGCAGGCCGCCGATTGGCTGCAGCGGTTGAACCACCGGCGGCCGTCGACGCTGGCCGCAATGGTCAACGCCTGCGGGCCTGCGCCGGCCGCAGCAGAAATCGCCCTGCTGGAAGAATTGTGGGTAGCATTTGTCGCTGATCTCCAAGACGCCGCATCAGTCAGGTTCAGCGCGGCGCTCCAGCAACTGACCCAACTGCCTGCTGCCGTTGCCAGCGACCCGTCGGCGTGGCAAAGCGTGCTCTCCGCCCACCGCCGCCACATTTATCCCATCCTTGGCGATCCGGAAATCGTGGCACGCGCCGAGAACCTCTGGCAGCGGGGTCGCGTCTTCCTGGCCGAAACCGCGCTGAACCTGGCGACACAGCAGCAGTTCTTCGCCAGCCAGATGCACTCGATCTTGCTGTCAGTGGGCGAAAGCCTCGTTACCACCTTCGACCTCACCGGCCTGATGGATGCCGTCGCGCGCGAACTGCCGCGCCTGCACATTCCAGCCTGTTACATCGCCCTATATACCAGTCAAGACCCGCTGCCGGCGCAGGCGCGCCTGGTTGTCGCCTACAACCGGGACGGCAGGCTGCCGCTGGGCGCGGAGGGGATCTTGTTTCCAGCCGACCAGATTCTGCCAGACGCAGTCCTCCCCACCAATCGCAGCTACAGCCATGTCGTGTGTCCGCTTCATTTTCACAAGGAACGGCTGGGGTTTGTCGTCTTCGAGGTTGGCCCGCGCAACGGCATCATCTACCAGACGTTGAGCTTGCAGCTGAGCAGCGCCTTGCGCGGCGCCTTGCTCGTGGGGGAAGCGGTGCAGGCTAGGGAGAGCGCACTGCAGGCCAAGGCGCTGGCGGAGAAGGCGGATCAGATCAAGACCCGTCTGCTGGCCAATGTGACCCATGAACTGCGCACGCCTCTCAATGTCATTTCCGGCTACAGCCACATGGCGCTTCTCGATCCGAATCCCTATCATGTGGAACTGCCGGGCGGGCTGCGCAAAGACCTGGAGAACATTCACGACTCGGCGGACCACCTGACGCACCTGATCAACGACCTGCTGGATCTCTCCCGGGCCGAAATCGGCGAATTGGATCTCTTTCCGGAGCCACTTGCGCCCCATGCCTTTCTGGAACAGACCTTTGCAACCGTGGCCGAAAGCGCGCAGCACTTGCCCGGCCTGGCGTGGCGGCTGAACCTGCCGCCGCGACTGCCGCTCCTGCAGGCCGACCCGACCCGGCTGCGCCAGATCATCCTGAACCTGCTCAGCAACGCCCGCAAGTTCACCACACAGGGCGAGATCGAGCTGGGCGCGGTGGTGGCGCCGCCCCACCTGCACATCTGGGTGCGCGATACAGGCTACGGGATTCCCATCGACCGCCAGGAACACATTTTCGAGCCTTTCTTCACCGAGGGATATGGCAATCGGCGCCCGGAGGGGATCGGTCTGGGGTTGACCATCACCCGCCAGCTGGTCGCCTTGCATGGCGGGTCGTTGGCGCTGGAAAGCCAGCCTGGTCAGGGCAGTGTATTTCATGTGTACCTCCCCTTGCCCAATCTCAGCGACCGTCTGCTCCCGGTGCTGCCCCAGCAACCTGCTACGCGTCGGCCTGCGCTGCTGCTGATTTCTGCGGCGGAACCACCGCTGCCGGAAGCCGTCGAACTGGCGCAACGGTTGGGGTGGGCGTTGCAGCGGGTCGCAACGCACGCTCGACTCCAACAGGTGCTCAGCGCGGTCGAGCCGGTTGCCCTGGCCTGGGACATGGAGCACGCCAGACCCGGTGATTGGGCGATCATTCAGCAGGTGCGCAGTCACCCGCAGTTGTGCCAGATTCCATTTATGCTCTTTCGCAGCGAGGCGGCGGTGGACGAACCACCGAACTCACGGTTGACCAATATCCTGGTTAAACCGCTCAAAGTGAAGACGCTGGCCGACTTGATTCAGTCGTTGCAGCCGACGCCAGCCGGCGGAGCGCTCTTGATCGTCGACGACGACCCGCAAGCCCGGGACGCCTACCAGCACCTCATTGCGGCGCGGTTCCCTGGCTTTCCGGTGGTGACCGCCGAGGATGGCAGCGCGGCGCTGGCCTGGCTGGCGCGGGAAACGCCGGGCCTGGTGCTGCTCGATCTGTCGATGCCGCACGTCGATGGCTTCACCGTGCTGGAGCAGTTGCGCGCCAATCGGCGCACCCACATGGTCCCCGTCATCGTACTGACGGGGCGCCTGCTCAGCTATGAGGACATCCAACGACTGGATCACAGCCAGGTCGTTTTGCAGCTCAAGGAGGTGCTTTCGGACGAACAGACCGTCGCCAGCGTGCAGCGCGCCTTTACTGGCGCGGAAACGATCCCCCAGCCGACCAGCCAGCTGGTGAAGCTGGCGCTGGCGTACATCCAGCAGCACTACGCGCACACCCTCTCCCGCGCAGAGATCGCCGCCGCCGTGGGCGTGAGCGAAGACTACTTGAGCCGCATCTTCAACAAAGAAACCGGCGTTTCCCCCGGGGAATACCTGAACCGCTACCGGCTGCTGCAAGCTAAACGCCTGCTGCGCGGGACGAAGAAGAACGTCACCTGGATTGCCGCGCAGGTGGGCTTCGAGGACCCGGCCTACTTCAGCCGCGTCTTTCAGCGCAGCGAAGGCTGCTCCCCGCGTGAATACCGCGCCCAGGCGGGGACATAGCCGCCGCCCCTCGCCCCTGACCCCTCGAAATTGTGAATTGTGAACGGTGAATTGTGAAGTCGCGCCCCACGCCCCTCTCACCCTTTCATCCCTCGCAACTTGCAACATGACGCATTTATCCAAGTTTTCCGTCGCATTTTTCCTGTCACTCGCCTGAACTCCGTCCTACAATCTGACCAGTTTTCCGTTTCCACAGCAGCACAGCCATCCTCACACAGTGAGATGATAGGAATTCGTCTATGACGACCGATCGGCGGCAGCGACTGGCGCTTCTCCTGGAGAAGCAGCCGCGCGGCAGCGTCACCGAGTTGGCTGAAATCCTGGCGCTGTCACCGCGCACGGTGCGCAGCGACCTCAAGGCGTTGGGGGCAGCCGGCCGCGTGCGGCCCAGCAGCGGTGACGCACTCTGCCAGCCGGGGTTGGCGCAGCCCACGGCGACCAGCATGTTCGCCGACCGGGCGCAGATCAACGCCGGCGCCAAGCGTGCGATTGCCCGCTGGGCCGCAGGTCTCGTGCAGGACGGCGACGCCATTCTGCTGGATGCCAGCACGACCGTGTACCACATGGCGCCATTTCTGGCCGCGCGGCGCAATCTGGTAATCCTGACCAACGGCCTCGCAATTGGCAGTCGCCTGGCTGAAAACCGCACGAACGCCGTGATTCTGGTGGCGGGGGTCATCCACCCGGAGCACGCGTCGGTGGTCGGCCCGCTGTATGAACCAGTCCTGCGCACGCACCGCATCAAGACCGCGTTCGTTTCGTGCCGAGGCTTTTCGCTCTCCGCCGGGCTGACGGAGACCGACGTCAACGAGGCGGCCATCAAGATCAGGATGGTCACGCTGGCGGAATCCACGGCGGTGCTGGCGGACGCAACCAAGTTTGGCCAGGTGCATCAGGCCCCGTTTGCCCGGGCCGATCAGGTCATGCACATCTTCAGCGACGACCGTCTGGAGCCGCACTGGGTGCAGCAGGTGCAGGCGGCGTCGATCGTACTCACGCTCTGTTCTTCGGCTTAACCTGATGTTCGTAGTCGGTTCATATCAACCAAAATGGAGGAAAGTCATGTCTGGAAAAGTCTTGCGAGGATTGCTTGTTGTCATGCTGGCGGCGCTGCTGGCCGCCTGTGCTGCTGCCCCAGCTGCTGCGCCCGCAGCGACTGGCGATGAGGGAAGCGCGGCCAAAGCGGCGGAGCAGGGACTGCGCGTCATCGAACTGGCGGACTGGAATACGGCGTTCCGGCTCAACCCTTACCAGTTCGGCAGCGGCGGCGCGGCCGGCCTGATGTGGATGCGCATGGTCGGCATGAACGACAAGTTCGAGCCGGTCGACACGCCAATGGCCCTGGCCGAGTCGTGGGAATTCAACGAAGACCGGACGTCGGTCACGGTCAAGCTGAAGGAGGGCCTCACCTTCTCCGACGGCACGCCGATCACTGCTGAAGAGGCTGCCTGGTCGCTGGGCTATCTGATCATGACCGGTCACCCGGACCTGAAGATCAAGTTCTCTGGCTCGTCGGCGCCCCGCTACTGGTCGACGCTCAAAGGCGCACAGGACGTGTTCGACGGCAAGGTGCCGGCCGATGAGTTTGGCGCGGCGATGGTCGAAGGCATCAAGGTGATCGATGAGTCCACCATCCAACTCGACTTCACCCAGCCGACGATGACACTGACCGTGGAACCGCTGCAATTCTGGATGATCGTCAAGCCCGAATCAGTCATGGCCGGCGCCGGCAAGGAATACGGCCCCGACGCCTATTGGACCACCGAACCGGGCGTCGTGAGTTCCGGCCCCTTCATGCTGGAGTCCTTCGAGTCCGGCAGCCGCTTCAGCATGGCACCGAATCCCAACTGGGCCGGCAAGCAGCCGGAATTGAGCCGCATCGTGGTCAACCTGATGACGGACTTCTCCACTGCGCTGTCGGCGTTCGAGAACCAGGAGGCCGACGCTGTCCTGATGTCGCTGGGGCCGACCGACGCCCAGGCTGCGGAAAGTTCGGAGTTCCTCAAGAGCAGCTTGCAGCCCGCCGTCGGCTATGACCTGGAACACCTGCTGATTTCGGCCTTCAAGCCGATGGAAGACGTTCACGTGCGCCGGGCCATTGCCATGGCCATCGACAAGCAGGCCCTGGTCGACGTCCTGGGCGGCGGCGCCGGGCAGACCGGCTACACGGCGCTCGACTATCACCATATTCCCAACGCCGTGCCCACCTGCAACGAGCAGTTTGCCAGCGTCCAGCCACTGAAATTCGACCCGGAAGCGGCCAGGGCTGAGCTGGCCAAGTCTCCTTACGCCGACCAGCTGGCGGACATGGAGATCAACATGACCCTGGGCATGTTTGGCGAGCCGGTGGCCATGAACCTGGTGCTGGCGCAGGTCGTCCAGAAGATGCTGCAGGACAATCTGGGCCTCAACAACGTCGTCATCCATCAGGAGCCGATGGCGGATTACACCAAGCCCACCTACTCGACCCACCTGTGGCCGAACTCCCAGGGCGAGCACACGATGGATGTCTATTCGTATATGAACAACCTGGTCCCGCTCTCGGCGCCGCTGCCCGAAGACGAAAGCCAGATGACCATGTTGACGCTGCCCTACGTGCCCGAACTGGTCGAAAAGATGAAGGAAGCCGGCGCGCAGACGGACCCGGTCAAGGTGTGCGAGAAGCTGGCGGAAGCGCAACAGTTGTGGGTGGACAATGTCTTCACCCTCGACCTCTTAGCCGGCACGACCTATCGCCTGCAGGCGCCCTGGGTGCAGAACTTGAACCTGTACGGCCCGGCTCGCCCCTCCATCAGCCAGTTGGCTGGTCAGGACATTGCCGAGACCTATCTGCTAGAGCGGTAGATTGTAATACGTAATGCGTGATGCGTAATACCCGTTACGCATCACGCATCCCTGCGCTTTGGCACGGACGTTTGACGAGGAGACGATCGCGATGCTTCGCTATCTCATCAGCCGTATCGTCAGCATGGTCCCCCTCCTGGTGGTCATCACGGCCTTCACTTTTGTGATCGGGCAGTACGGGGCGGGCGATCTGGCGGCCTACCTGGCCGGCACGCGCGGGGATGCGGCCAAGGGCTTCGACATGGAGCTCTACCAGCGCTTCCGCGAGGAACTGGGCATGGATGACCCCATTCTCGTCCGCTACGGCAATTGGCTCTGGAACGCGCTGCACGGCGATTTCGGGCGCTCCTATGTCATGATGGGCGATCCGGAGATCTCCTATCTGTTGGCGAACTCGGTGCCCCAGTCGCTTCAGTTGGTGCTGGCCGCGCTGGTCGTCGTCACCTTGATCGGCGTGCCGCTGGGCATCCTGGCCGCAGTCTTCAGCAACGGCCCGCTCGACCGCGTGCTTGTCAGCGGCTCCTCCGTCCTGTCCGCCATTCCCACCTTCGTGCTGGCGCCGGTGGCGATCATCGTGGTCGTGGTGCGGCTGCGTTTGCTGCCGTCGGTGGGCGTGGGCTGGCATGGTATCTTCAGCCAGGAGGCGATCCTGCCGGTGGCGTGCCTGGCCGCGGTGGGCTTGCTCAATGTGGTGCGCACGACCCGCGTCTCCATGCTCGAGGTGCTCTCCCAGGAATATGTGCGCGCCGCCCGCGCGCGCGGGCTGTCAGAGTGGGCCGTCGTCGTGAAGCACGTGATTCGCAACGCCCTGCTGCCGGTCATCACCGTGATTGGGTTGACCGCGCCGCTGCTGTTGGGCGCCACGGTCTTCATCGAGCAAATCTTCAACATTCAGGGCTTTGGTCTGATGATGAGCAAAGGCTTGCAGCGCGGGGACGTGCCCACCGTCACCGCCAGCGTCCTGGTCTCCACGGTGATCGTGATGGCCTTCAGCCTTATCGTCGACCTGCTCTACGGTCTCATCGATCCGCGCGTGCGCGTGTCCCGGTAGCCGGCCCACGTCAGGAGGTCAACGACCATGGATAGCTCACCGCTGGCTGCGGCCGACACAGTGGCCGACACAGTGGCCGACACCACGCCGGAAACCGCCCCCACCCTGCGCGCACAGAAGGCCCGCAGTTTCTGGGATGACGCCTTCTACCGCTTTCGTCACAACTGGGTGGGCATGGCCGGCCTGGCGGTCTTTCTCTTGCTCTGCCTGGCCGCCCTGTTCGCCGATCAGATCGCGCCCTACGACTACCTGTACCAGGATTGGAACGCCATTTTGCAACCGCCCTCCGCTGCGCACCTGATGGGCACCGACGATGTCGGTCGCGATGTCTTCAGCCGGGTGCTGATGGGCGGGCGCACCGCGCTGATGGTGGCGATGGCCATCACCATCTCCGGCGCGATCATTGGCCTGCTGGCCGGGTCGATCGGCGCGTACGCCGGCGGCAAAGTGGACGCCACGCTGGTCTGGATCATCGACGGCCTGCTAAGTTTCCCGACGATCTGGCTGGCGGCCTTTGTGAGCGTGGCCGTGGCGCCTTCCCTGAACTCGTGGGCGGCCGCGCTCTACAGCATCACCGGCTGGGCATTCCTGAAGGACGAAGTGCTGATCAGCTATGCCGTGGTCGTCTTTGCCATCGGCATGCTCAACTGGACCTGGTCGGCGCGGCTGGTGCGCAGCCAGGTGCTCTCGCTGCGCGAGCGGGAGTTCGTCGAAGCCACCCGCGCCCTGGGCGCGCCCATGCGCTGGATCATCCGCCACCACCTGATGCCCAATGTGCTCGGTTCGATGATTGTGCTGGTCACCCTGAGCTTTGGCAATGCCATGCTCTTCGAGGCCGCGCTGAGTTTCCTCGGCATCGGCATCCGGCCACCGGGTGCAAGCTGGGGCGCGATGATTTTCCAGGGCGTGGCGCGCATCCGCACCCATGCTTACCTTGTGCTGGCGCCGGGCATTACTCTGGCCATCGTCGTGCTCTCGCTCCAGTTTCTGGGCGATGCGCTGAACGACGCCCTGAATCCAAAGCAGCGGCACGGCTAGGGGGATACGATGATGACGCCACAGGCAGAACTATCTACAGAGATTGCGGCAAAATCGGCCACCGGGCCAGTTCTGGAGGTGCGCGGGCTGCAGGTCGCGTTCCCCACGCGCGACGGCGTAGTCACCGCCCTTGACGGCTTCTCGATGCGGGCGACGCCAGGGGAGATTATCGGTCTGGTCGGCGAATCGGGCTGCGGCAAGTCCACCGCTGCGCTTTCCTTCATGCGCCTGATCCCGAAGCCTGGCAAGATCAGCGGCGGGGAGATTTGGATCGAGGGGCAGAATATCCTGAAGCTGCGCGATGCGGCCATGCGCCGTCTGCGCGGCCCCAGCGTCGCCATGATCTTCCAGGATGCACTGACGGCTCTGGACCCGCGCATGCCCGTGGGCAAGCAGATCTGCGAACCGCTGCAGCTTCACCAACGACTCTCGGCGCGGGCGGCCAAAGCCCGCGCCATCGAGCTGCTGGCAAGCGTCGGCATCCCCTCGCCCGAACGCCGCTTCAGCCAGTACCCGCATGAGTTTTCGGGCGGTATGCGCCAGCGCGCCATGATCGCGCTGGCGATTTCGTGCAATCCGCGCCTGCTGCTGGCCGATGAACCGACCACGGCGCTGGATGTCACGGTCCAGCGCCAGATCTTGAGCCTGATCGCACGGATGCGCGACGAAACCGGCGCTGCAATCATCTTGATCACCCACGATGTGGGGGTCGTCGCCGAGCTGTGCGACCAGGTGATCGTGATGTACGCGGGGCGGGCCGTGGAAAGCGGCCCCACGCGCAAGGTCTTCACCTCACCGACGCACCCGTACACGATTGGTCTGTTGAGTTCCACCCTGGAACTGGCCCGGGATCGCAGTCTACCTTTGACGGCGATCCCGGGCCTCCCGCCAGAGTTGATCCATTTGCCGCCCGGCTGCGCCTTTGCTCCGCGCTGCGGTCGCGCCGATAGCCTGTGCAGCGCGGCGCGGCCCGACCTGGTTGCAGTGGCGCCAGGTCACCAGGTTGCCTGTTGGCACGGGCAGGAGGGCTAGAGATGCTTTCGATCAACGCTGGCGGCCAGCCACAGAGCACTGACCCGATCGACGGCGATGTCGTCGTCAGCCTGCGCAACCTCAAGACCTACTTTCCAGGACCGCACCTGGGCGTCTGGCCCTGGTCGGGCCGCACCACCGTTAAGGCGGTGGACGGCGTCAGCCTGGACATCCGGCGCGGGCAGACGCTGGGGCTGGTGGGTGAATCGGGCTGCGGCAAGACCACCGTCGGGCGTTCGCTGCTGCAGTTGGTGCGACCCACGGGGGGCGACGTCTATTTCGAGCGGCAGAACCTGTGCAAGCTGAGCAACAAGGAACTCTACCCGCTGCGCCAGCGCATGCAGATCATCTTTCAGGACCCGTACGCGTCGCTCGACGCACGCTGCACGATCGGCTTCACCATCAGCGAGGGGTTGCTGATCCACAAGCTGGTCACGCCCAACGAAGTACAGGAGCGCGTGGCCGAATTGATGGTCACGGTGGGGCTGAACCCGGCCTTTCGCAACCGCTACCCGCACGAATTCAGCGGCGGCCAGCGCCAGCGCGTCGGCATTGCCCGCGCCCTGGCCACCAACCCGACGTTCATCGTCGGTGACGAGCCGATCTCCGCGCTGGATGTTTCGATTCAGGCGCAGATCATCAACCTGCTGCGCAGCCTGCAAGCCCGGCTCAACCTCACGCTGCTCTTCATCTCCCACGATCTGCGCGCGGTGCGGTATCTCAGCGACAGCGTGGCCGTGATGTACCTGGGCAAGATCGTGGAGATCGCCGCGACGGACAAGCTCTTTGCGGCGCCGCAGCACCCCTACACCCATGCGCTGCTAGGTTCGGTCCCGCGCGCCAGTTGGAGCCAGGCAAGCGCGGCGCGGGTGGAACTGACCGGCGACGTACCCAGCCCGATCAACCCGCCCAGCGGCTGCTACTTCTCGACCCGCTGCCCGCAGGTCATGCCGATCTGCCGGGAGCAGCGCCCGGCCCTGGTGGAAGCCCAGCCCGGCCACAAAGTTGCCTGCTTTGTGATCAACGACGCAGTGGAGGCGGCATGAAGCAGGCTGATTCAAGCATGGATTCTACGTCGTTATTTGCGCAGCTCGACCGCTACAACGTCGCGTGGACGAC
>Ga0209398_1000773_pt1 | contig 18490 bp, 18 predicted proteins | sample AshMeaBigSpring_FD_184125 | JGI IMG/M metagenome (GOLD analysis project Ga0209398, IMG submission 184125) | Groundwater microbial communities from Big Spring, Nevada to study Microbial Dark Matter (Phase II) - Ash Meadows Big Spring (SPAdes)... | ecosystem: Environmental > Aquatic > Deep... | reverse complement strand
GGTCAGCGCGGGAACACTGAGGTTGTTGGTCAGGAAAACAAAGTCCCTGTTGGTCTCCTCGTCGTAATAGCGCACCTTGCGCAAGAGCGAAGGAAAGTCCGACCGCGCTTTGCTCAGAGCCGGCTTTCCTACCTGGTCGCTGCGCAGCCCGGTTCGCATGTCCACCGCCTGAGACCACTGCCGGGAAAAGCGAAGGTTGTCCTTGGCACGAGTCACGAAGAAGGCTCCTGCACGCGCGATCAGCTCCATGCGTTTGAAATCCATGTAGCCGCGATCCATCACGTAGAAGGCCCCAGCCTCGAAAACCAACTCGTCGAGCCAGAGCACGTCGTGCTGCCGGGCTCCGGTGATAAAGATGCAGGTGGGAATCGGTCCCCGCAGGTCGATTTGCGTGTGCATCTTGATTCCGGCCTTGGTCTTTCGGAAGTCGGCCCACGGGAAGAGCGTCAACGACAAGTCGATGGTTGTCGAGTCGAGGGCATAAACCGTGTTGTCGATCTCCAGCCCCAGGTTTTCGCCTGCGTAGAGCGGCCGGGCTTTGCGCATGAGCGTCTTGGCCAGACCCTCCCAAAGCCGCCAGTCGCGCTGTTCGTTGGCGTCGGCCAAAGTGGATCTGGCAATCGGCTCCCGGAAGCCCAGATGGTAGCGGGCAGTAGGTCGTGCATTCAGGCAGTCGGCAATGTCGCGCAGCCCCTCCCGCCAAGTCAGTTGAGCAAAGGCCATGCAGATGAGTTGCTGCCGACAACCAAAGTGTCGGACATGCGACTCTGCATCGTAGCGATCCACAAGACGCGAAAGCGTCTGCCAATGCACGAGGTCGAGGATCTGCGAGAGAACGTAGCGGCCAGTGTTCATGGCCGAAAAGGCTGGCAGAGGCTCCAACGCAGTTCAAATCCCTCACATCGATTTTTCCGCGCAAAGCGCTCATTTTATGCATCTTCCAAGATCGTATCAGTCAGTTAACCGGACACCCGTGACAATAGAGAAGGTCTTGGACTTTGTGAACAATGAGGAATTGCGGAACGCTCGTGAGCAATGTTATGCTAAGGTTCCTGAAGTTGCGTGCACTATTGTGAATGTTGTTAGTCCTTTTGATGGGCGATTTGTGATCAAATGCACAGCATGCATTTAGTTATTTCAAGCAAAAGAAATATTTTTAACACGGTGCGAACTAGCCGATGACTATAAGCGAGCAAACAATGAATATTCCATCTACTCCATTTAATCTGCGTTTCTTAAACGGCGGTCAGGCGCGAATTGCTTCGTGTATGCATGCAGAGCAGATTTACTCTAACATTGCAGGCTCATATCGCTTTCTGCTAGCAACCTGCGCTGCTTCGTCTCTTTCATCCGGTGACCTAGTGCGACTTTTGAGTAAGCGAGGAGATACACTTGATGCCAAAGTATCGGACATACGTCGAACCGTCGGTGGAGCGGTTTTTTTGGAAATCGTGGCGGTTATTCCTGAATTCTGGTTTGCTCCGCATGTGGTCACTGCAGAATGAAGCAAATATTCCCCTTTTCATGTTGGACGCTCTGTTTAAATCATTTTTTAGTAAGACTGCGAAGCCTGCAGCGGCACCTCAATTAGGCAGAATCTATGTTACAAACAGATATCCATGCGAGAATTGCAGCAAGATCATGGTTCTTACGGATGAGGAGCATGATGCCCGAAGATATTCATGCCCTTACTGCAATATATCAGGAACGGTTGATATAGCACGCATTCTTGAACCACCTCCTATAAGAGTTAAACCAAAATCTTTCTCAACGCCAGATGTGCCTCCTCCGGCAACCGAGTTTCCATCATATGATGATTTGCGTTTTTCTTGTCCCAGATGTGATAAGGAAATGATACTGACGGCAAATGAGTATCGTGAACGAAAGTATCATTGCCCATATTGTAACTCTCCTTTCGCACCATTCTGTGAACCGGCGACACCTATAAGATACTCTCTTCCTACTTCTGGCAGATGCACTAGATGTGGCCGATACGCAAAAGAGCTAGTTTACTACAACGGGAAGCCTTATGGACGTCAATGTGTCAGGGTTGTTAGCGGTTGGTAAAGTATATGATAATATAATATTCTAACGAGCCAGTCGACCTAATCCCTGTCCCTTCGGGACTTTCGGCATACCTCCTGCTGATTCCGCTTCGCGGGCAGGAGGTATGCCGAAAGCAAGCAGGAATAGGTCACTGGGGACGTTAGGCGTTCCTCGCGCCCAGTGGGACCAAAACTAAGAAAGATGAGAGATTACACATTGTTCAGCCTTGTTACCCGCGCCATCGGGGCCGTGATTGTTGCCGCTTCGCTTGGCGGCGCGAGCGCGGACGAAACGGCGTGGCAACTAGTGTGGTCTGACGAGTTCGATGGCGCGAAGCTCGATTACACCAAGTGGGCCGTGGAGGAAAACGCACACGGCGGCGGGAACAATGAGCTGCAATTCTACGTGGAACGTCCCGAGAACGTGCGCGTGGAAAACGGCCAGCTCGTCATTGAGGCGCGCAAAGAGGTCTTTGTCCTCGCCGACCAGACGCGGCAATTCACCTCTGGCCGCATCCGCACCAAGCACCGGGCTGATTGGAAGTATTGTCGGGTCGAGGTGATGCCGACGCAGGATCAATACGGCGGTTGGGCGGCGAGCGGCGAGATCGACATCATGGAACTCGTCGGTCACGAACCAAACTCCGTCTTTGGCACGCTGCATTACGGAGGCAAGTGGCCAAAGAACGTTCACACGGGAAAGCCGTTCGTTTTGGCGACGGGAACCTTTGCTGATGATTTCCACGTGTTCGCGCTGGAGTGGGAGCGAGGCGTCATTCGCTGGTATGTGGACGGCGCGCTTTATCAGACGCAAACGCAGTGGCGCAGCGAAGGCAGAGCTTTTCCCGCGCCCTTCGACCAGGCGTTCCATTTGATCCTCAACGTCTCCGTCGGCGGCCATTTGCCCGGCCCGCCCGACGCGAGCACCGCCTTTCCGCAGCGAATGCTGGTGGACTACGTCCGCGTCTATCAAAGAAGGCCATGAACACAACCACCCTTTACCGATACTTCGGCCCTTCTGCCTGCGGCAGTCGAAGGCAGTGTCAGGGATATTCGACACGCCAAATAACAACAGCCGGAACGCCTAACCATCCGGCTGCAGGCAAGGCTGGGTTTGCGCTTCTGTTTGCAATCGAACACGATTGCCCCGGCCTGCCTGAGCCGGGTCGTTAGCCAAAGAAATATCGCCACCCGCAACTGGGAATGGTAGAGTTCCACTCATGACTGATAAGCGATTTTACGATTGGCAGACTGCGGGCGGCACGGACGACGTGATGCGTTTTGTGGCCTGTCTTGAGCGTGCCGATATTCCATGGTGCGCCATTGGCGGGGTTGCCGTCAATCATTGGGCAGAAGAGCCGATGGTTACACGGGATGTTGATTTCGTTGTAGCAGTTGAGGCAATTGATAAAACGGTTGAATTACTTGAAGCCGATGGCTTTATACCGACTCGATTTGACTGGTCGATCAATTTCAAAGGAGCCTCGCGGGTCAGCATACAACTCAGCACAGAAGAATTGTATTACTCCTTTCCATCCAGGTCTGTTGCCGCCGATGTTCACGGTATTCTTCTTCGTGTGGCCTCACTTGGGGATACCTTGATGGGCAAGATTGCGGCGTGGCGCGATCCCCGGCGTCGCCAAAGCAAGCGAGTAAAGGATCTCGGAGATATTATCCGACTTATCGAAGCCCATCCGCAGCTTTGGAGTGATCTTCCAGATGAGTTAAAGGAGCAAATTGATAAACCAGAAAAAGGCTAACGGGAAAGGCCTCCTAATCCCGTGCCTGCGGCACTTTTGGCACGTCGCCTGCGGAGCAGGCTTTGGTGCCAAAAGCAAGTGGGAGCAAGTGATCGGGGACGTTCGCAGAAAAAATGTCTTGCGTAACGTAGCACGTTGAGACTACATTGGGGCATGCCAGTCAAAGAATCATACGTCCGTGCGAGAGTAGATAACCGCCTCAAGCGAGATTCCGAGGAGATCCTGCATGAACTCGGATTGACCACAACAGATGCAATCAGAATATTCCTGCATCAGGTCCGCCGCCACAAGGGACTCCCATTTGATCTTCGCCTGAAAGAAGATAACTCAGACATCTTGCTGCCAGTCGCCATCCGTCAGTCTGCGCTTGATTCCGTGTATGACGACTGAGCCTGGGCAGGTTTATTTGGTAGACCTTGGCATGGCAGCCAAAACGAGGCCAATGCTGCTCGTTTCTCGGCGCGATGACGATGCGCCTCGCGCCCTTTCTGTTTGCGCGCCGATTACGACATCCACTCGTGACAGTGAGTATGAAGTCTCCATCGGTAAGCCGAAGTTTTTGCACGAGTCGAGCTATGTAAATGTGCAGGGTATGCAAGCCATACAGCATCATGAACTCAAGCGTATGATTGGACGCCTGCCGGATGCGGATTTGCAGAAGGTAAAGGGTGCGATCAAATGGCTTTTCGACATCGACGCCAAAAAATAATGCGAACAGGGCGATGGACCGAATCACCATGCCTTCGTCACTTTTGTCACACATCCTGCTTCCGCAGGCTGTGCGCCAAAAGCAGGTGGTGATCGGTCATCGCGGACGTTAGGCAACAAATATATGATCCGTTTCTGTCAACTCGTAGCTTTCGTTGCTTTTGCTAGCATTTGCGTTGCCGCTGACTGGAAGCCTGCTGATTTTATTGCCCCCGAGGATGCCACCGAACCGATACTGATTCCTCCGGGCTTTTTCACTTCCAAGTATGGCAAAGGAAAGTATCGGGTAGATGGCCCCGAGTCCCAAGGGAAGGTCAATTGCATCTTTTTATTTTTCGAGCCTCAAGCCCCTCAGCTTACGGTTCCAACTCAGTGGAAGCAGATTGAAGATACGACGCTACCGACTGGCACTATAATCAGCGAGCGCATAATACAGAATCCATTTGAAGGGACTGGAGCAAGTAGCACAGCATTTCTGCGGATACGAGTGACTGCAAGGGACTCAAATAGATCCGAAAGCCTCGTCCAGATTGCAGACTCGATAATAAACAAATAATGCGAACGGGCCAGTCCTCCTAATCCCGTGCCTGCGGCACTTTTGGCACGTCGCCTGCGGAGCAGCCTTTGGTGCCAAAAGCAAGTGGGGATACCTGACCGGGGACGTTAGCCAACAATATGTCGCTCCGAACTACCACTCCTATGAAAACAATCCCATTCATCTTGGGTCTCTCGCTCTTGGTGCTCCCAACTGTCGTACCCGCTTCCGACACGATCAGGTTGTCGAAAGTGTCGGACGAGCCATCTGCCAATACAGAATCTCTCCACCTCACCAATGGCCAGTCGGACCAGGTGTTGCATGTTCAGCGCACAGTGGAGATTTCTGACGACCAGATTTCTTCAGTGGAGATTGTGGAGCGAGACGGGATTGTCGTCAAAGTTCATTTGACGGATGAGGGCAACCAACGTTTCGGAAATCTTACTCAGGATCAGCAAGGTCGACGGATTGCGATCGTTGTTCGTGGGGTCCTCATTGCCGCTCCTGTAGTTATGCAGCATATTCCGAGCGGTCCCTTTGAGATTTCTGGAAACCTCTCCAAAGCGGAAGCGGAAGAGATCAAAGCAGCATTCGACAAAAAGAAAAATGGCTATGACAGCTGAACAACTTGACGAGATTTTTGACAAAGGAGAGGAGGATATTCTCCCCTATCTCGACTTGGCCAAGGCCGTCAGGTCAGGACACCAAGCAAAGCGTGTCAACGTGGATTTTCCATCATGGATGATTTCCCGTCTCGACTTTGAAGCGGATCGATTGGGTGTGCCCCGCCAATCCTTGATTAAGGTCTGGATCGCAGAGCGACTCGCCACGGCAAAGAAATAAGTCGAACGGGAAAGGCAACGGCTCGTATGGCTTCTGTCGTGTCATCGACACTTCCCGCACGCCGTCGCCTGATCCGGGACGTTGCCAAAAATATTTGCGTGATTGCGAGTGCCACTCTAGTATCACCGCATGCGAACCGAACTTGTGACAACTCTCAAGCGCAAAGCGACCGACGTAATTTCACAGCTTGCCTGCGACCAAGAGCCCGTGCTGATCACACAGCATGGACTTCCTGCCGCATATCTCATTGATGTTAAGATGTATGAGGGCATGCAGAGCAGATTGACGCTCCTTGAGGGTATCGCTCGCGGCGAGAAGGCCATTCTGGAGAAGCGTGTTGTTTCCCATAAGGAGGCAAAGCAGAGGATGGCACGATGGCTCGCATAATCTGGACTGAACCTGCCCTCCAAGGTCTTGATGAGATCGCGGATTATATTTCTCTCGATAAGCCGACAGCTGCGAGCAAGTTTGTTCAGAGAGTCTTTGAGCGAATCGAACAACTTGCAAACCATCCAAAGAGTGGCTCAGTGCCCGCCGAACTCAAAGGCACACAGTATCGCCAACTTGTCATTCCACCAGTTCGTATTTTCTATCGCGCACAAAATGAGGTTGTTTACATCGTATGTGTCATGCGGGGAGAAAGGCTTTTTCTGAATGACGACTTGCTAGAAAGAGATATGGGCTAACGGATGCATGCAACGGCTCGAAGGCTACCCATGTCCTGATTGCACAAAGCGAGCAGGGATTGGTCATCGGGCGAGAAACTCATTGGGGATCTTGCCGGCGCCAACTCGCGAAGGATCAATATTCAGCACAGACTTGTGTATCAGGTGCTCAAGACGGAGCAAGTGGTAGAGGTGATCGGGGCTGTGCGTCACTCTGCCGACCACTCACGGGATATTGCTAATCCCCGACCTGCTGAAGAATCTCGTTCGAAGCCCGGATCAGCTCGGCGCCCATGTCCGCGAAATCGTGTGAGCCCGGTGGCACCGGCTTCTTGTCTGCGCCCAGCCACTTCACCAGGCGGTCGCCGGCTTTGTTGAAGTAGAACCGGTTCTCCGCAGTTGCCCGGCCATCGTTGTCGCTCTGAAAAACAAACGTCAGCATCTGGTCCGGGTTGTAGTAAAATTCCGTCGTCCGGGTATAGTCCGGCCCCTGCTTTTCCTTGAGGACGACCTTGCGGACGAGGCTCGCCTCCCACCAGACCAGCACCGCCGTCTTCCCGGATTCCCCCGCGCGCTTGATTAGGACCTTGTTCGTGCTGAAATCACCGAGCCGGTTATTCACGTCGGCATAAACCTTCCGGTGGTAGGCGGTGTCCTCCTGTGCCTGAACCATCAGGCCGGTGGAAAGGGCAAGCGTAGCGATCAGGAGAAATGATTTCATGGCGACAAGAGTTCGCGAGAACTCCGGGGAATGCAAAGCAAATTTGATCGAGGTCAAAACGATCTGCGACAGCTTCCAGGAGCGGGCGGGCCGTTGATGCGCTAATCCGCGCCGATGGCCTTGTAGATGGGCTCTGCGAATTTGATCGAGTCTTTGAGGAGCTGTTTGCCGGCATCCTGGAAGGCGGGGTCGGAGGGGTCGACGGCGGTGTCGCTGTCGCCGGTGCGCTGCCAGCTGACGAGTTTTTCGTCGACGAAGTTGTAGGTTTCGGTTGCTTCGGCGACGTCGGAGATCCGGGTTTCGGAGCCGGTGCGGAGCTGGAAGACCGAGGTGAGCTGGCCGTCGCGCCAGTAGTAGAGGGTGATCGACTCGTTGCCCTCGCCCATCGAGTCGACGTGCATGAGGCGCTGGAGGACGTTGGCTTCGACCCAGCCGCAGACGTAAGCTTTGCGGCCCTTCTCCCGGGCGGGCAGGTCCTTGGTGACCTTTTTCCATTCGCTGGCTTTGGCTTTGGCGTTCCACTCCTTGCGGAAGGCCGAGAATTCCTTGTTGGTGGGAGCCTCCGCCTTCGGGCCGGCTGCGGCGGGTTCGGGGTCCGGGGCGGGAGCCGGCGCCTCGATGCGTCCGGGCTTGACGCCGAGAACCTTTGCGGAGGCGGCACCCTTCTCGTTGCGGGTGAGCTGGACGGTCATCGATCCCTCGATTGCGGGGATCTTCTCCGCGTTGGGAACCTCGGCCGTGAAGCCGATCCGGACGGTGAGCGGATCGCTGACCGTCGTGCTGGACGCGGGATCGACGACCTCGACCGGATGGAACGTGATCGCGTAGTTGTCCGGGTTGATGCCGGTCTTTGCCCGCTGCTTCAGGAACGAGAGCTGGGCCTTGATGAAATTTTCCACCTCTGCCTCGAGCGCCTTCTTGAGGCTCGTGATTTTCGCGGACGTGCCGTCGCTGTTGACGAGGAAGATGTCGCAGCAGCCCTCGCGTTCGTCGTAGTCGAGGATGCCGAAGTGCCAGCCCTCCTGGTCCGGGCCCCAGAGCGCGGTGAAGCCGTTGCCGAGCAGGCCCTCGTTCAGCTGGAAATCGCCGTAGATCGCGGAGTAGAACGGGTTTTTGCTTGTGACCAGGCCGAGCTTCTTCTTGTCGGCGAGCGAGACGACCCAGTTCTCGGTTACATAGAGGCTTTCGTCGTTGGCGTCGGTCTGGCCGATGACGGCACCGGGTACCAAGGTCGGCCAAGCGGCGGACTTCACGGCTTTTTTCCGTGCGGTGAAGAGGACCGCCAGACTGCCGTCGGGCGATTTCGAGCCGGGCAGCACGGTCGCGGCCTCGCCGCCGCCGTTGAGGATTTTAGAAAAGGCCTCGGAAGCCGGATCGGTCGCGCGGGCCGGCAAGCCGGAAAGCAGCATGGCGAGGAGGGCGACAGAGAAAACGGCTCGGATTTTCATCGGTTGGAGCAGGAGTGGTTTGGCTAGAAGCCTATCGGGCGACCCGTGGCTCGCCGGCGTTTTTGATGACGACGGTGGGCTTGGCCGAGCCGTCGGCGGGCGCGCGGCAGATGCTCGGGCGCGAGGTTTTGACGTCGAATGAGGTGAAGAGGAACTCGTTTCCATCCGGGAGCCAGCTGGCGTAGAACGCGTTCATTCCTTTGGGGGTGACCCGTGTGATCCGCCCGGTTGCGATGTCGAGAAGGAAGACCGCCGACGGCGGCTCATGGTCCTGCGGGCCTCCATCCTCCGGGACCGACATGTCGAAGAGGGCGCGCTTGCCGTCCGGAGAAACCGCGATCCGGCCAGGTGTCGAAAGCCCGGTGAGCGGGGCGCTGGTCGCAATTTTGCGGAGGGCGACCGCGCCGCCATCCTTGAAGGTGAGCACAAAGAACGATTCGAGGTCGTTGCAGAGAAGCTCCTTTCCGTTGGGGAGCCACCCGTAGGACCCGGGCTGCTTCGGGAGGTCCTTGAGGATTTGGAATCCGCCACCGGCAGCGTCCACGCGGGCCACCGCCCAGTTGTCGTTCAGGAAATAATTAAAGTAGAGTTCCTTCCCGTCGGGCGACCAGATCGGTAGGTAGCTGTTCTTGCCCGGGATGCCTTTCACGAGGCTCCACTTGCCGGTGGCGGCATCGGCGATGGCGATGAAGCGGTTTCCGTCCTCGTCGTAACGCGTAAAGGCGACCAATTTTCCATCCGGCGAGATGCAGGGATCCGAGCCCTTTGCCAGCTTGCGCGGCCGGGCATTGGCGTCCGAGAACTCGGCAACGGCGATGTGCGAGTCGAGCTGAAGTGAAAGCGACTGAGCCCGCACGTCCACCAATGACAGCAACGCGCAGCAGGAAATCAGCAGGAAGGAATAACGTCTCATAGGATCCCGATGCCGTCGGCCCGCCAGCGGGCTAGTCAGCCGTCATCTCCAGCGCGCTCACGATCCAGCGCCCGGCGGAGTTTTTCTTGATCTTCATCTCGATCGAGCCGCCGACGTAGTAGATGTGGGTCGGATCCATGAGCTGCAGGCCCTCCGGGGAACCGGCCGAGGCGTCCCAGCCCAGCTCGTCAATGGCAGCGGCCGTCGCGACTTTCGCGGCCGCCGCGCGGTCATGGCGTGCGTAGGCCTTGTAGAAAAGTTCGCCGGCCTTCTTGGCCGTTTCGGCACCTGCGGGCTCGGACGGTTCGTCGGCCTGCTCCTCGTCTGACGATCCTTCCAGGGATTCGCGGAGGCGCTTGACCCGTTCCTTGGTGAGGCTGGCCAGCGCTCCGGAGTAGAGCATGGGAGCCGCAGATCCGTCGCGCATCTCGTCGGCGGCAAACTTGGCTTCCGCATCCCGGTAGACGATCCACGCCCGCTGCGAAGTCTTCAGCAGGGCCTGACCCTCGTCATCGAGGGTGGCCATGACTTTTTTGTAGACGGCGTTCAGCTCCTTGTCTGCAGCAGCTGCGGAAGCCTCGGCCTGACGGTTCATTGTCTGTTGGTCCTGGGCAAATGCCAGAAGCGAAGTTCCAGCGATCAAGCCAGCCGCCACGAGTGTGTGCATGTTTGACATGCGTCAATTCATGGCACGCCGGAGGGGACTGTCAACCCCTTCCGGTGCGCTGGAGCTGCCAATATCCTGGCGGAGCCGCTCCGGCGATCAGGGATGCGCTGGGGTGCCGCAGAGGAGGCGGATGCGCTGGGAGAGTTCTTCCGATGAGAACGGAGCGGCGAGAAAATCGGCCATCCGGATTCCGGCGGTCTCGACCACGCCTTTCGAGTCCATCGATATGGAGAGGAAGATGACCGGGGTTTCAAGGCCGCGGGCCCGCAGGCGAGCGATGAACTCCGTGCCGGTTTCGGAGGGGAGGCGGTAGCTGCAGAGGATCAGATCGTAATGCCCGCTGGAGAGTTCCGATTCGGCGTCTTCGGGTCCGCTGACGACCTTAACAGCGCCGCCATCCACCAACTCGGAGACCCTCTTCCAAGTTTCCGCAGGCCGGTTGAAGCGGTCGACGACCAGTATAGAAAGCTTCGTCTCCATGAGGAACCTTATACCCGAACGGCGGGGGCGTGTCGCGTCCTTTCAAAGCAAGCATGGATTCGGCGGTCCGAATCCCGTATTCTCCAGCGGTGAGCTTAGGCATTTCACGCGGCGCGGTATTTCTGGGCATGCTCGTCCTTCCGGCTTGGTCCGTTGCGGGTGCACCTGACCTGCGGCCGGAGGCGGCCGCGGCGAGGGAGTCGATGGAAGCGATCGAGCGGTTTCTTTCAACGCGGATGACCGATCCGGCGACCGGCGCAGTCTATGTGAACGCGGTGACCGACCGTCCGGTGGTGGCGGGCGAAGCGCGCAACCACGATGTGCTCAGCGAGACGGTCGGCCAGCTGATGGAGCTCGCGCTCCTGCGCAACGACCGCCCGAGTTTCGAGCGGCAGCTCGCCCTCATAAAGACCCGATTCCAGGGATCGCCCCCGGGGTTTATCGCGTGGAAAATTTCGCTCGAGCCGCCGCGGCAGGCCGACACGAGCGCCACGCTGGACGACTGGCGGGTGGCCTGGGCGTGCCGGATGGCCGCGAAGCGCTGGGACTTCCGCGAAGCCGGCCAGTTCGGATCCGAACTGGCCGGGCAGCTGGCGCGCGGGTCCGCCGGCCACTTTGTTCCGCCACCGGCATTCAATCTAGGAGACGGGAGCGCCGGGAGCGGGCCGGTTCTCCTCTGCTACCTTCATCTTCCGGCGATGCGGGAATTTGGCGGGGAGATCCCGGAATGCCGGACACTCTACGAAAACAGCCGGGATGTTCTGGGCCGGATTCCCCCGCCTGCCGGGATGGTCCCGGCGAAGTGGGACCCGGACTCGCGAAGCTACTCGGCCGGCGCCTCCGATGAGGTGCTAGCGCTGATCACGCTGCTCCACATGCAGGCGGCGGATGCCGGGAGCGCCCGGCTGCGCGAGGCGATCGAGCTGCGGGCCCGCTATTTCGAGCAGCGCGGGATGCTCCCCCAGGCATTTGATTCCACCACCGGGGAGGCGCTGGCGGTGCCTGCGGGCGCGAGCGTCTATGCCCTCTGGGCGCGTCTTCTGCTCGGCTGCGGCCGGACCGACGAGGCAGGTGCCGCGATTCGAAAGATGAGGGAGTTCCAAAATGGTCCCGCGTCCGAATTCCCCGGTGCGATCGGCGGGTATCCGGTCTTTTCTTTTGACCAGCTCGAAGCGCTTCTGGCGCTTCAGGCCTACCTCGGCGCGCTCAGCGCCGGCGGGCCGGCTCCGTCTGTAACGACTGCTCCAGAATCTTAACGATCCGCCGCGCGGACTTTCCGTCGCCGAAAACCTTCGACCCGCGCGCCATCTCCGCCCAGGCGGTATCCGAGGTCAACAGCCCGTGCCCGAGCCGGAAAATCCGGCCTTCGTCGGTCCCGGCCATCTTGACGACGCCCGCCTGGATTCCTTCCGGACGCTCGGTTTCGCGACGGAGCAGGAGGACGGGCTTGCCGAGCGAGGTTGCCTCCTCCTGGACGCCGCCGGAATCGGAGAGCACCAGGTGCGCACGGCACAGATGGGCCAGGAACTCGTCGTAGTCCATCGGCTCGGCGAGGCGGATATTGGCCAGAGGCCTCAGGACCGGCTCGACGACCTCGCGCACGGCCGGATTCGGGTGCACCGGAAAGACGAAATCGCAGTCCGGGTGGCGCGCGGCCAGCCGCGCGATCGCGCGGGAGACGGCGGCCATCGGCTCGCCCAGGTTTTCCCGGCGGTGGCAGGTGATGAGCACGAGCCGGCGCCCTCCGGTCTTCCGGCGGGCGATGGCGCCCTTCGCCCTGAGGCGGCGGATCATCCAGTGGAGGGCGTCGACGACAGTGTTCCCGCACACATGGATCCTCCGGCCATCCACGCCCTCGGCCAGCAGGAGCTTGCGCGAGTGGGCGGTCGGGGCAAAATGCCATCTGGACAGCTTGCCGAGCATGCTGCGGTTGAGTTCTTCCGGAAACGGGGAATACATGTCTCCCGAGCGCAGTCCGGCCTCGACGTGACCGACGGGGATTTTGTGGTAGAACGCGCAGAGCCCGCCGACAAAGGCGCTGGTGGTATCGCCCTGGACGAGGACGGCGTTGACCGGTTCCTTCTGGAAGAAGTCGCCCAGCGTTTGGCTGACCCGTGCGGTCAGCCCCCACAGCGTCTGCCGCGGCCGCATGACGTTGAGCTCGATATCCGCGCGGATCTCAAAGTCCCGGAAGATCTGCTTGACCATCTGCCGGTGCTGGCAGGTGTTGATGGTCAGCGGCTCGAGCGTCTTCGAGCGGACGAGTTCGCGGATGACCGGGGCCAGCTTCACCGCCTCGGGGCGGGTGCCGACCACGACCGCGATCCGCTTTTTTGAGGGGTTCCTGCGGGGTTTGGTATTCATGATTGGGGAGGGATAAGAACAAAGCGGACGGCGCAGCGCATGAGGCGCGTGCAGATGTGTGAGAAATCCACCGGGGCGAGCGGCTGGCTCAAGCCGATCGTCACACGACCGTCCTGCGCCTCCAGGATTTTCGAGCCGGTCGAGGTTTCGAAATCCGGCCGCAGGACACCGGCTGGCACCGGGCTGGACAGAGACACCGTGGCTTTCGGCAGGTTCGAGATCGACGCGAACGCGCGGAAGATGGCATTCCCGTCCGCCATGTGGAATTTTTTCGCCAGGATGTGCACGGGGTCGGTGAGAAGGGTTTTGAGGGAACGAAGCTCCTCCGCGGCACCCGGCTGGATCGAGCCATCGGCCACCAGTTGCTCCAGGAGGAGGTCCTCTATTTTCACCGAGCTGAAGACGCCGCGGAGGAAGTGGCGCACCGGCGATGCCAGGTCCGCCACAAGTCGCGGCTTCCAGCCCAGACGCGCCTCGATCACCGGCAGGATCTCCGGATGAAACACGTCCTGAAAAATGAGTTTTTCGCCCTGGAGCGGAGCCATCCGGTGGAGGCTGCAGAAGACCGGACCAAGCGCCTCCAGCGCACCGGCATCGAGCGATTCGTTTTCGATGGAACAAGGCTCTGCGTCAAAGAGCCGGCACCATGTCATCCGGCAATCGGCGGCGCTTGCGTATCCCATGGTCACGAGGAGATCCGAGAAACGCCGGCCGGTCCGGAACTGGATGTTGCGCGCTTCCCGTCGTTTCTCCGGGTCGATCCCGTGGACGGATTCGCTCACCGAGGATCTATAGCGTGACATGGCCATGGCCGAGTAACCGCGCTCCCTCAGCATGCGCAGGTTCGTAGGTGTGATCAGGCATCCGGCCAGCGGCCGCGCGAAGCGGGCCTCGAGGCTCTGGCGGACCTGCGGTGAGGGAGGCTCAAGGAAGGCGACCTCCAGATGGCCGTCCTCCGATTCCCTCACGGGGATCATGGCCCCGTCGATCGATTCCTGCTCGGGGATTTTTTCCAGAAGGCGGGGATCGGTGTCTTCGGTGAGAACAGTTTTCTCGGGGATGCCGGAGAACCGCGACCAGATGGCGGTGAACTGTTCCTCGTCGAGCAGGCGGAGCCGGAGGAGTTTCATCGGGATCGAAGGATGGCTGTTGTCCTGCATGAGCTGCTCGATGCGTTCGCGGGGTACTTTGCCCTCCTGCAGGAGAAGGTCCTCGATCGAGGCGGCGAACTCGGAGAGATCGGTCGCGGTGGGGAAAACATGGGCCGTCTTGAGCCAGACGAGCTGCTTGCCGAACACGCGGCTCCGGACATACATCCACAGCGCCCGGCAGGTGGCGAAGAAGTTGATGAAGTTGCCGACCGGGTAGCGGGGGATGGCGAAGAGCCCCTGCTTCCAGCCGTAAATCTCCTTCACGTAGTAAACCTTGATCAGGATCCGGTAAAAGAGGAAGCAGGTGTCGATCAGGATCAGCGTCCACAGAAACGAATCCAGGGTGAACAGCGGCCGCCAGTATTGGGTCGCGACAAAAGGAAGGTGACGGAACGCGGTCTCGATCAGCCAGGAGAAGATCACGATGTAGCCGATGGCGTTGATCAGGTGGACGAGCGGGGCGCGGCGGTCGCGCATCAGCGTGTAGCGCACGGCGGTCGAGCCTTCCCAGCCGGCCAGCTCCCAGCATTGCATCGAAATCCCCAGGATCCAGCGCGAGCGCTGCCGCACCGCGTCCCAGAACTTCGTGGGGAAATTCTCGCGGACCGCGACGATGTCGGTAACGAACTTTTTGGAAACGACCCGGCCTTCGGCGTCCTTCTTCACCACCACCCGGTCGATCGGGTAGTTGATGAACCCCGCGGTGTAGCCCGCGCGCTTGAGCTGGATCCCGAGGAAGTAATCCTCGGTGAGGTTCCCGACGACGAAGGGGTCGCCCGAGTTGTGGTCGGCGAGGTAATCGATGGCCTTGCGGTTGAACGCTGTGCCGACCCCCGCGGACGGAACGATGCCGCCCATCTCCTGCCGGGCGAACATGTCCTTGAGGTGGAGCTCGCTGAAGTCGTCCATGTAGGAGTTGGAGACCCAGTATTTCCATGGAGGAAGCTCCAGCGGGAAGACCGGGATCTGGCCCATGTCGACCTTGTCCGGCACGTAGTAGTTGTAGACTTTCAGCGTCAGCGGATGCAGGACGTCCTCGGAATCGTGGAGGGCGATGATCTCATACTCGCGCACGCCCGGGATTTCGCGGAGCCGCATGGCGCGGTAAATCGCGTTCAGGCAGTCGGCTTTCGAGGTGGGTCCGGGGTCCGGGCAGACCGCCTTGTGGATGCGCGGGCAGATCCGCGTGAGCGCATCCACGCAGGCGGTCGTCTCGGGGTCGTTCGGGTAGACGCCGATGAAGATGTCGTAGCGTTCGTAGTCGAGGATCTTGACCGCGTAGTCGGCCATGCGGTTCACGATTCCGCCCTCGCTCCAAGCCGGCACGAAGATCGCGATGTATTTTTCCGGCTTAAGCCTGAGCTCGTCGACTGTCGTGTGCCTGGCTTCCCTGGTCCGGAGCAGGTGGAGGATGAAGTGGAAATCAAAAATGATATCATCGAGGCCGAAGATGAAGAAGCCGATGGCGGCGACGTAGGCCAGGACGATGAAAATTTCGGAGAGGGCTTCCATGGGTTTCTACCACTCCGACCAGAGCGAGACGGTGATCCGGAGGTCCGTGTAGGTTGCGGGCAGCGTGCCCCGGCTGTTCTGGGCGTTGGTGCCGAGGTAGGCGCCGCCGAGGTATTCGGCGCGGGCGATCAGGCTCGTCGAGCGTTGGAGCCGCACGGTCGCCCGGAGTCCGCCGCCCGCCTCGAAGAAGTTGTTGTAGTAGAGCCCGAGCGAGTCCAGCGTTCCCTGCTGCAGCGCGTAGGCATCGACCCCGAGCCAGCCGCCGGCCTCCAGCACCCGGAACCCCTCGCGGAGCTGGCCGTAGGCGATGAAGTTTTCGTAGAGCGAATACCAGGCGGCATCCCACCCGCCCTCGGCGAGCCAGGCCAGCCGGGGCCGGATTTCCCATGCCGTCCCCCCCGCGGACACGAGCGAGGATTCCTTCAGGAAATTGAGCCCCGGCCCGACGCCCTTGTAGCCCCGGATGCCGGCTCGCCAGTCCAGGAACCAGTCGCCGCGGAAGCGCGTGGTGCCGCGAAGGTCCTTCTGGATCCCGAGAAGCCCGTAAATCCAGATCTCCTCGTTCGGGATCAGGCGCAGGCGGATGCCGGCATGTCCGCCCGCCAGGTTGTTTGCATAGACCTGGGAGAGACCGTCCACGACGCCCGATTTGGTATCCAGTGTGAAATCCAGCTGCACAAATGGCTGGATCCAGCGCGCCCCCGGCACAAACGTGCCTTCGCGGAGCTGTCCGTAGAAGATGGCGTCGGAAAACCGCGTGAGGTATTGGGCATCGAGCTGGAGTTCGCCCCACGCCCAGCGGCGGAGGTTGTATTCTGCAGGGAGGCTGTCGATTTCCCGGAGGATTTCGGCTTCGAGCGGCGTTCCAACCGCCGCGGCCTCCGCGCGCGAAAAGCCGTCCCAGGCCGCGGCCATGCGGCCGAGGGCGCGCTGGTTGCGGGCATGGGCGAGCAGCCATGCCGGCGAGGACTTCACATCGTCCGGCATGGCGTCGAGCATCCGTCCGGCCTCAGGAAAGTCCCGCATCCGTTGGAGCGCGAAGACGGCGGCATACTGGAGGTCCGGCGGAACGGGATGTGACGACCCGTATTTTTCAAGGCGGGCGAGCCCGTCGCGATCGTGCCCGGCCTGGAACTGATCGTAGATCGCCTGGCGTTCTCTCAAGTCGGCCTCGCTGGCCCGGAAGGTTCTCTCCCTTGCGGCCTGCTCCCGCCTGAGCTTCGCATCCCGGATTTCGAAGGCTGCCTAGCGTTCTTTCTGGGCGGCTTCGCGCAACTTTTCATCGGCCAGCGCGTCGAGCGAGTTTTTCGCCATCGCGGCCAGCGCCGGATTGGACGAGGCGGCCAGCGATTGGTAGAGCGCCGCGGCCTCGTCGTAGCGTCGCTGGAAAACCATCTGGGATGCGAGCCGGAACCGGATCGACTCCACGCCGGGAGACGCCTTGAGGGCGTTTTGAAGCGCCTCTGCCGCGGCACCGTGGTTCCCCTGGGCCGCCAGCGCCTCGGCCTGGTTGAGCAGCGGAGCCACCGCCGACGGGTCCGGAGCCGGTTCCGCGAGCAAAAGCCCTAGTGCGGCCGGAGCCAGAATCGATGCGAGCAGGGGCTTCAGGGGTCGCATGGGATCAGGGTTGTCATGGATGCACCTTCTACTCCGGCGACCGGCTCGAGGGTGCCGGCCTCGACCTCGGCCGTGGAGATCGGTTGCGCGGTGGCATCGAAGCCCTTGAGCTGCGCGCGGCCGGAAAACTTGGGCTTCAGCGATCCGGAGCCTGCCGTCCAGATTGCTCCCAGGCCGGTGGAGACCGAGGCGGCCGCATCGGCCGCATCGAGGAAGGGGCTGGTGAGCCCGTCGGCCGCCTTAAGAATTTCCGCAGCCTTTGCAAAAGGCAGCCACGCCGGCACGGAGATGCCCAGCACCGTTCCCGGAAGGAGGAGGAGGTTGTGCGCCTGCCCGGCTGCTGCAGGCTGGCCGGGTTGAAACCAAGGGCTGGCCGGAAGCACGACCAGCCGTCCGGCTAACCGGGTGATTGTTCCAGGCGAAAAGGTGGCGAGCGCCGTGGCATCCGACGCCTGGCTGGCGCCCAGCGAAAGCGTGAAGACATCCGCGAGCCGCTCCGAGGCTGCCGCTCCGAGGCCAGAGTCCGCGAGCCGCACGCCGAGCGGAAGAAGCCCGTTGTCGAGGCAGGTCCGGAAGTCCCTCTCCAGACCCTTCACCCCGGCTTCGACGACCGGAGCAGAAGGAGGGCGGTCCAGCGCGGCATCCCAAAGCGCCCCGGCATCCGCAATCAGAAAAATCCGGCCGCGGCGCGACTGCGCGTATTGTAGCGCCGAGAAGAAGTCCCGCATCCGGGCCGGATCGGTGCCGTCGGCAGGCACCCGCACCGAGATGGCAAACGCATGGTTTTTCGATGCGAGCCAATCCGCCGCGCGGCGCAGTACGGCGGGATCGCATCCGGCGTGGAAGGCTTCCAACGTGAGCAGGACGCCGCCGGCACCCGGATCAGCAGCTCCGTAAAAGGCGGGAAGGATCGCCGAGAACGCATACCCGGTTGCCGGCTCCGAAGGGAGCGATGCAAACCAGAACCGGTTTCCACTTCTCCACGCCAGGGCAGATTTCCTCCCGCCTCCCGTGATCCCGGCCAGCACCTCGTCGGACCCGGCCGGCGCGCCCGGGATGAA
>Ga0209398_1000772_pt1 | contig 18490 bp, 15 predicted proteins | sample AshMeaBigSpring_FD_184125 | JGI IMG/M metagenome (GOLD analysis project Ga0209398, IMG submission 184125) | Groundwater microbial communities from Big Spring, Nevada to study Microbial Dark Matter (Phase II) - Ash Meadows Big Spring (SPAdes)... | ecosystem: Environmental > Aquatic > Deep... | reverse complement strand
CGTCGTGCAAAATGACATCTCACTCGAGGAAATGTCCACGCTGACCATCGACCCCGGCGTGGTGATCAAGTTCTGGCGCTCGCGCCTCTACGTGAGCGGCGTTCTGCTCGCACAAGGCAGCGCCGACGCGCCAATCTCCTTCACCTCGCTGGCGGATGACACGATCGGCGGCGACACCGACAACAACGCCGACGCTGTGTTGCCGGGACCGGGCGACTGGAACGGTCTCTACTTCTACAATACCAACAACAGCAACAAGAGCGTGTTGAGCGACGCGGAAGTGCGCTATACGCAGGCTGCGTACACCCTGGCCGACGGCGCGACGCCGACGATGGCGCGTGTCGCGATCATGCCATGAATCAACCATCGATATGTGACTTTATCGTGATCGATAGCTTGTTCTAATGGGTGGGTGCTGCTGTTGGGCTTCTTGTCGGCGCTATTTGGTGATTCGTTGTTGGCGCTTCTGCTGCGCTGATGCGCCGGTAGGAGACACACCAGCAAGCCCATTTATGTTAGCTGCCGATAGATATTCAGCTTCGCCAGTGAGACACCAGCCACCAACCCTGCCGTAACCGCGACCGCTCTCGCATTGGCAATTCCATATCCGTGGCAAGAACTTGATGAATCTGGGACAACGGGACTGGAGCGGGGCGATTGCTTTTCGGTAGGGTGCGCAAGGACTGCGCATCCGGCAAACAGCACAGTGGCAAACAAAAAGCCGCTTTTCACGATTGGAAAAGCGGCTTTGTTCTTTGGCTCCCCGGGTTAGACTCGAACTAACAACCGTCCGGTTAACAGCCGGATGCTCTGCCGATTGAGCTACCGAGGATCACTGCCAACGGTGCGCAGTATAGGCGATGGCGGCGGCGCTGTCAAATTTGGACGCGCAAGGCGGAACAATCATCAGCGGCGTTTCGTCACGGTAGCGACAGCGAATGGGCGCTGAACCATTGTGATGAAAGGATTCAAGACACTATGAACACCAACCCGATCCATCGTTTGCTGGCCGTGATCCTGGCCGCCGCACTGCTGCTGACTGGCCTTTTCGCCGGTGGAAGTTGGCTGCAAACACCGGTAGCGCTGGCTCAGGAGATCACCCCCGCAACGCCAACCCCCGCCCGCACGATCACCGTCGTCGGCGAGGGCGTGGTCAACATCGAGCCGAATGTGGCGCGCACCAACATCGGCGTGGAGGTGCTGCGCCCCACCGTCGAGGAGGCAGCCGCCGAAAACGCCGCCATCGTCGAATCGCTGCTGGCCACGCTGAGCGAACTGGGCATCGCCGACGCCGACATCCAGACCAGCGGCTTCAACGTCTACGCCGAACGCTACGGCGCCGGCGGCCCGGTGAGCGAGGAAGAAGTGCAGTACCGCGTCAGCAACAGTGTGACGGTCATTATTCGTAACCTCGACCAGGTCGGCGCAGTGCTCGACGCCGCGATCAAGGCCGGCGCCAACAACATCTACGGCGTGGAGTTCCTGCTCGACGACGCCACAGCGGTGCGCTCCACAGCGCGGGCGCTGGCGGTCGAAAACGCCAAAGCCACGGCTGAGGAACTGGCGGCGCTCAACAGCGTGCAGGTCGGCAAGATTCTGGCGGTCAGCGAAGTCGTGGGCGGCGCCGGCGGCTTCTACAACAACTCAATCAGCAGCTTCCAAATCGGCATGGGGGGCGCCGAGCGCACGCCGATTCAGCCCGGCCAACTGCGCTTGACGATGCAATTGCAGCTCACCTACGAATTGGTGGAGTAGGGCAGGGTAGGGCGAAGTGGCACTTCGCCCTACCAGTTGCCTGGCTTTTGTTTTGATGCAAGGGGGTAGGGCGAAGTGGCACTTCGCCCTACCAGTTGCCTGGCTTTTGTTTTGATGCAAGGGGGTAGGGCGAAGTGGCACTTCGCCCTACTTTGTTTGTTAAACACCCATTTACATGCGGCAAATCCCGACATTGGCGCGGTTGACGAATAGTGTGATAGAACACGGACATAGAATCAGCGTTTTCATCTGGCTAGAGCTGCCATGTCAAACACAGTCCAGCGCAGGCGAAACGATGACTTCTACAAATTTGCGCACCCACTCATTCTAGTCAAAAGGAGATGTAGTATGCAGGCAAGAAGACGGCAACTGCTGTACTCTGCGCTGATTGCGCTCGTCGTGTTTGCGTTATCGGGCTGCACGGCGGCAATTCCCGCTGCGGAAGCACCCGCCACCGAAGCCACGGCTGCTGAGGCGCCCGCCGCCGAGGTTCCCGCCGGTCTGGAAGAACTGGTCGCTGCGGCGCAGGCGGAAGGCGAGTTGACCACGATTGCGCTCCCGCGCGACTGGTGCAACTATGGCGAGGTCATCGACAGCTTCTCCGCCAAGTACGGCATCAAGGTCAACGAGCTTGACCCGAACGCTGGCTCCGGCGACGAGCTGGAGGCGATCAAAGCCAACAAAGACAACGTCGGCCCGCAAGCGCCCGATGTGATTGACGTCGGCTTCGCCTTTGGCCCGCAGGCGGTGGAGGAAGGTCTGCTCCAGCCCTACAAGGTCAGCACCTGGGACACCATCCCGGAGAGCGCCAAGGACGCGGAAGGCTACTGGTACGGCGACTACTACGGCGTGATGGCCTTCCTGGTCAACAAGGACGTGGTGGCGACCGCGCCGCAGAGCTGGCTCGACCTGGCGAAGCCGGAATACAAGGGCCAGTTTGCGCTGTCGGGCGACCCGCGCACGTCCAACCAGGCAATTCTGTCGATTCAGGCGGCCAGCCTGGCGAACGGCGGCACGCTGGCCGACCCGACCGCCGGTCTGGATCTGATGGCGCAGGTCAACCAGGCGGGCAACCTGGTGCCGGTGATTGCGCTGCCGGGCACGGTGGCGTTGGGTGAGACGCCGATTACGGCGGTCTGGGACTACAACGCCCTTTCCTGGGCGGATGGCTTCGCGGGCAACCCGGCCACCGAGGTTGTCATCCCGACCGATGGTCGCATCGCTGGCGTCTACTTGCAGGGCATCAGCGCCTATGCCCCGCATCCGAATGCCGCCAAGCTGTGGATGGAGCATCTCTACTCGGATGAAGGCCAGCTGATGTGGATGAAGGGCTACTGCCGCCCGATCCGCGAGGCTGACCTGCGCGAGCGCGGCGCCATCCCGGAAGAGATTGCGGCCAAGATTCCCGACGCCTCCGGCGTGGTCTTCCCGACGCTGGAAGAGCTGGTCGATGGCAAGCAGGTCATCGTCGACAACTGGGACACCGTCGTCGGCGCGGACGTGCAGGCAGCGCAGTAAGTAGAGAGTAGGGGATTGGGAGATTGAGCGATTGGAAGATTGGATAATCAGGCAAGCGCACGGCAATCTCTCAATCTCTCAATCTCCTAATCTCCCAATCGCTTTTTTCGTTCATCACTTACTATGGCAACCACACTTCCCGCAGCACCGCGCCGGCGTTTTTCCTGGAATTGGCTGGGGCTGGTTCCGTTCTTTGTGTTCTCATTTCTGTTCATCTTTCTGCCGTCGGCGTCGCTCTTTGTCGACAGCTTCCAGAATCAAAACGGGCAGTTCACGCTGGATAACATTGCCGGTCTTTTCGAACCACCGATCCCTGCCTCCTATCTCCTCAGCGTGCAAATCAGCCTGACTACGGCGCTGATGGGCGGGCTGCTGGGCTTTTTCATGGCCTACGCCCTGACGGTGGGCAACTTGCCACGCTGGCTGCGCCCCATCACGTTGACCTTTGCCGGGGTGGCATCGAACTTTGCCGGCGTGCCGCTGGCCTTTGCCTTCATCGCCACGCTGGGACAGGTCGGCTTTCTAACCGTGCTACTGCGCAACGCGTTCGGCTGGAACCTCTACACCACCGGCTTCAGCCTCTACAGCTTTCTGGGCTTGAGCCTGGCCTATATGTACTTCCAGTTTCCGCTGATGCTGCTCATCATGATTCCAGCCATCGAGGGACTCAAGCGCGAGTGGCGCGAGGCCGCCGAAAACCTGGGCGCCAGCACCGCCCAATACTGGCTGCGCGTCGGGCTGCCCGTGTTGATGCCCTCGCTGCTCGGCACAATGCTGCTGCTCTTTGGCAACGCCTTTGGCGCCTACGCCACCGCCTATGGACTTACGGGCGGCAACCTGCAGCTCATCACGATTCAACTGGGCGCACAGATGCGCGGCGATGTACTGCGCAATCCGAACCTGGGCTATGCGATGGCGTTGGGCATGGTCGTGATCATGGCGGTGTGCATCAGCGGCTACATCTGGCTGCAGCGGCTGTCGGAACGCTGGCTGAAGTAGCAGACAAGGAGAGATCATGTCACAACGTGCCGGCTGGTTTGCGTGGCTCATCTTCATGATCGGCGCGCTCTATTTTATCTTGCCGCTCTTTGGCACCTTCGTCTTCTCGCTGCAGAAGGTGCGCGGCAGTCTCGGCTTTTCCGCCTACGAAGCCGCCTTTGCCAACCCGGACTTTCTCCGGACCTTTCTCTTTTCCAGCCTGATCGCTGCGCTGACGATTGTGACCAGCCTGGCGTTGATTGTGCCGACGGCGTTCTGGGTCAACCTGCGCATGCCGCGCTGGCGCGGCGTCGTCGAGTTCATCACCTTGCTGCCCTTTGTCATCCCGGCCATCGTGCTTGTCTTCGGCATCATCCGCACCTTTGGCAAGCCGGTGACGATCTTCGGGATTCCGCTGCTGCCGTCGCTGCTCAACACCGAACTAAGCACCAACATCGTCCTGATTGCGGCGTACACGGTGCTCTCGTTACCCTACATGTACCGTGCCACCGACAACGGGCTGCGGGCGATGGATGTGCGCACGCTGGCCGAGGCTGCGCAAAGCCTGGGCGCCAGTTGGTTCACAGTATTGATGCGCGTGATTCTGCCCAACCTGCGCACGGCGCTGCTCAGCGGCGCGCTGCTCACCTTTGCCATCGTCATCGGCGAGTACACGATTGCCGCATTTCTGGCGCGGCCGATGTTTGGCCCCTACTTGCAGCTCCAGGTGCGCAACCGCGCCTACGAAGCCGCGGCGCTGACCATCGTCGCCTTTGCGCTTACCTGGCTGGCGATGGGCGTTATCGATCTGATCACTCGCCAACGCGCGACGCCGGTGACGGGCGGGCGCTGAACTGATTCGGATACTCACCATGACATTTCTTGCCCTGACCAACGTTCGCAAAGTCTTTCCCAACGCCACCACGCCCGCCGTCGAGGATTTCAACCTGAGCGTGCAGCGCGGCGAATTCGTTTCATTCCTCGGTCCCAGCGGCTGTGGCAAGACCACGACGCTGCGCATGGTGGCCGGCTTCGAGTTTCCCACATCGGGCAGCATCACCATCGACGGCAAAGACATCACCGGCGTGCGCCCCAACCAGCGCAACATCGGCATGGTCTTCCAGTCCTACGCGCTCTTCCCCAACATGACCGTGGCCGACAACATCGGTTTTGGCATGTCGGTGGCGCGGGCGCCCAAGCCGGAGATCAAGCAGCGCGTCACCGAGATGCTGGCGCTGATCAAGCTCGAACAACTGGGCGGGCGCTATCCCTACCAGCTTTCGGGCGGGCAGCAGCAGCGCGTCGCTCTGGCGCGGGCGCTTGCCCTGCGCCCGCAGTTGCTGCTCCTCGACGAGCCGCTTTCGGCGCTCGACGCCAAAATCCGCGTTTCACTGCGCAACGAGATTCGCACCATCCAGCGGCAGCTTGGCATCACGACGATCTACGTCACGCACGACCAGGAAGAGGCGCTCTCGATCTCCGACCGCGTCGTCGTGATGAATCAGGGGCTGATCGAACAGGTGGGGCCGCCCTTCGAGATTTACAACTTCCCCAAGACGGCCTTCGTGGCGCAGTTTGTGGGCACGCTCAACGCTATCGCCGTCACAGTGGCCGATCCGGCGGCTGGCGCCGTGCAACTAGCGGGTCAGACCTTCCACCTGCCGGCCGCCATCACACAGCGTCGCGCAGGCGACGGGGTGCGGGTGGCGCTGCGCCCTGAACTGCTGTCACCTGCATCAACCGGCGAAGGCGATGAGAACCGGCTGACCGGCACAGTCGAAAATGTCGCCTTTCTGGGCGCGGTCGTGCGCGTCCACCTGCGCATCGGTGACGCACTCCTCCTTATCGACGAATTCAACAACCCGCATCTGGCGGTGCCCGCCATCGGTGATACGCTGACCGTCTACTTTCACCGCGAAAGCTGTCTGCTGCTCGATGCGTGACACCCCACGTCCCCGGCATGGTGCATCAGGTGTGATTCGCCAATCAACCGTGACAGGGACGTTTCCTGTCCAACCAGCAAGTATACCCTGACCGCTGCGCCGATTTGCCATTCCGCCCTTTCCTTCGCAAAATGGGGGGCATGAGTAAGGAGTCATCACCCGCCACCAAAGCCGTATCGTGGCTGCCGCGCGGCCGACTGCTGCTGCTGATCGGGCTGGGCATCGTGACCTGGGCGCTGCTGATCGCGCTGTTCGGCGGCGAGGCCGCGCTGCGCGCCATCGCTGGCGCCGATGCGCGCTGGCTGCTGCTGGCGGTGCTGGTGCATTACAGCAGCTTTGCCGTGCGTGGTCATCGCTGGCTGCAGCTGCTCGCCATGCTGGGCTATCGGTTGGGCTATCTCTACACGACGGGGCTGCTGCTGGCGGGCTGGTTTTTGAGCGCACTGCTGCCAGCGCGCGCTGGCGACATCATGCGCATCGGCGTGCTGCGGCTGGATCGTCCCCGTCACACGCCAGTGCCAGTGTCCGCCAGCCTGGGGTCGATTGTGCTGGAGCGCGCGCTGGACATCCTGGCGCTGGTGACGTTAGGCGCTGGCTTTGGCTGGGCGGTGCTGCGCACACAGGCGCCCGGCTGGTTGGTGGCGAGCTACGCGGCGGCGATCGGGCTGCTGGCGGCGCTGGTCATCGGCGTGGTGGCGGCGCCGCCGCTGGTGGGCTGGCTGCGCCGCTGGAGCCAGCAGCGGTTGTGGCAGACGCTTCTGAATTTTACCGAACAGTTGCTCGCCAGCCTGCGCGTCTTGTTCCAGCAGCCGCGGCACGGTGTGCTCGTTGTGGTGGAGAGCCTCTACATCTGGCTGTGCGATGCGCTGGTGGTCTGGTTTGTGCTGCGCAGCCTGGGGGCGACGTTGCCGCTGGATGTGGCGGCGTTCGTGGCGCTGACGGTCGATGTGCTGGCCGCCGCGCCGTTGACGCCGGGCGGAATCGGCCAGATCGACGCCGCGTATGTGGCGCTCTTTGCCCTGTTGCCAGCGGCGACCTTCAACGTCGGTGCGGCCGTGCTGCTGATCCGCTTCATCACTTACTGGAGCTTTCTGATCTTCAGCGGGCTGGTGACGCTGCTGGCCGGCTTTGGTGAGATCGTGCAGCGCGTACGCGGCGACGCCAGCATCACGGAGGCGCTTGTCGCGGCGGCGCCAGCTTCCCCCGACCCCTCCGCATGAACACGCTCCTGTTACACCTGCGCCGCACCTACACCGCACATCGCGACTTTCTGGCGCTGCTCCTGCTCTTTGCCAGTTTCCGGCTCTTTGCGATCCTTCTCTTTCGGCCCGGTGGCTTTATCGCCGACAACTCGGACTACGAGTTCTACTACGCCTGGGGTCTCACCCTGCCGATGGGTTACACCACCTTCGAGAATCTGTGGACGGCCTACCCGCCGCTCTTTCCGGCGCTGATGCTGCCGGTCTTTACGTGGGCGAGCCAGATGCCACCCTGGGTGGAGCCGCGCCTGGCCTTTCACGTGCTCTTTGGCCTGGAACTGCTAATCTTCGAAATTGGCAACTTGATCCTGATCTACCGGCTGGCGCGGCGATTGGCGGTGGAAGGCGCCGCTGAGGACGCACACCGTCGCGCCCTGCCGCTCAAGGCGACCGTCTTCTACGCCCTGCTCTTTGCGCCGGTCTACACGCTGCTGGGCTGGTTCGAGGCGATGCCGCTCTTTTTCCTGCTGCTAGGGCTGGACTTGCTGCTGAGCCGGCGGCATGGGCTGTGGATCGCCAGCGCCGTGGCCGCCGCGCTCGGTTTCCTGGTCAAGCTGACGCCGATGATGCTCGTACCGGTGGCGGTGCGCTGGTTTGGTGCGCGCCTCAGTTTCGCCGCCGTGCGCCAGGAGTGGTTCAACCGGCGTGCGCCAGGCAACTTGCTCAAGCCGGCGCTCTACATCCTGGTCTTTGCCGGCGTGGTGGTGGGCGTGGGGCTGCCGCTGGCGCGCTTCAACCCGGCGCTGGCGCTGAGCAGCTTTACCGTCAACAACCTGCGCCCGCCCTGGCAGAGTGTGTGGGCGCTGCTAGACGGCTTCTACGGCTTTGGCTTGGTGCCCATCGACATGCGCAACCTGCGCGGGCTGACGGCAGGCGCCGCGTGGGATTCCGCCTTACCGTGGACGTGGATCACGGTGGGCTTTGCGCTCCTCTACCTCTGGCTCTATACGCGGCGCTACGACTGGACGCGTGTGCGCACGCCGGTTGCGTTTACGGCGCTGAGCGTGATCTGGCTCTTTCTCTACAGCAAGGGATGGAGTCCGCAGTTTGTGGTGTGGGTGCTGGCCTTTATTGTGCTGCTGCGCACTGACATGATGGGCGTGCTGCTGGCGCTCATGCTCACGCTGCTCAACGTACTGGAGAGCAGCATCTTCCTGATCCTATTGCCAGACGAGCGTTGGATCATGGTGACGACGGTGCTGGCGCGCACGGCGCTGCTTATCCTGCTGGCGGTGGATTTTGCCGGGCAAATCTGGCCGGCGTCCGCGCGCGGGCGCCAAATGCAGCGGGTGGCGTGGGCGTTGAGTGCAGCGGTGATGGCGACGGTGCTTGTCGTGATGGTGGCTGGTGCGCCACGTGCGGCGCAAGCCTACCAGGAACGGCGCCTGGCCGAGCATCCGTGCCGGGAAGCCATCACCTTTCTCGACGCCAAAAAGGGGGGGCTGACGCGCACGCTGGCAATGGACGACACGGCGCTGTGGAGCGAACTCAATCCCTGGCTGCGCACTGCGTATGATCTGGTCGCCGTCGATGGCTACAACCCAGATGACCGCCCGGCAGCCGAAGTGCAGGCAGAGAAGCTGGCCGCACTCAGTCAACAGGGTGAGTTCTGGTGGATCGAACGCAGCACGGCGGCAAGCGACGCGACGGCAGCATGGTCGCCAGCGGCGGCACTCTTCTTTGCCAACCCGGGCATCCACACGACCGACGTGCAGCAGTTTGGCGCGTGTGCATTGGCGCGCGTCTTTGCGCCGCCAGATACAGCGCTGGCGCACTTCAGCGTGAATGACGGGCGCATCGACCTGTTGGGGGCGGCGCTGGGAACGGCGGCGCGTGGGGCGCAGTTGCCGGTCGTGCTATACTGGCAGACGCCCGCTGCTGTTGCTGGCAGCTACACCGTCTTCACCCAGTTGTTTGCGCCGGATAGCGCCCTGGTGGCGCAGCAGGACAACCTGCCTGTCGGCGGGTTGGCGCCGACCCACACGTGGACGCCAGCCGCGCCGGTGCGCGATGCGTACACCCTGTCCATCCCGCCAGCGGCGCCGCCCGGTGTGTACACGCTCCACATCGGTCTGTACGACGCCGCGGGACGGCAACCGGCGACGCTGATCGACGGAGCAACCACCGATCACGTGAGCATACCTGTCGAAGTTCCTTGACCTGGTTTGATTGAGCTTATGCAGAACATCCCGCGCGACATCAGCCCCAAAGACCGCAGCACCGCCCTCCTGGTATTTGGCTTTCTGTTGGCCTGTTACATGCTCACCTTCACCGGCGTCATCGACAGCAGCGACGGCCTCTCCACCTTTGCCACGACCGAGAGCTTGGTGCGGCGCGGCGCGTTCGACAGCAACCAGGTGCTGTGGATGGGCAACCAACAGGGCAATATCGGCGCGGACGGGAACCTCTACACGCGCAAAGGGTTGGGCATGGTGCTGCTGGCGTGGCCGCTGGTGTGGGCGGCGAAGATATGGCCATTTATCGGGCTGGCGCATGCGGCGCTGCTGCTCAACCCGCTGCTGACGGCGTGGACGGGCGCGCTGCTCTTTCGCACCGGGCGGAGGCTGGGCTGGTCGCGCCCGCAGGCGATCAGCACGGCGCTCATCTTTGGCCTATTCACGCTGGCGTGGCCCTACACGCAAAGCTACTTCAGCGACCCGGTGGCGGGGTGGGGGTTGTTTGCCGCCGCGTACGGGATGCTGGCGTATGCTCAATCGGGGCGCAAGCTCTATCTCTTTGGCAGCGGGCTGGCCTGGGGGATCGCCTATCTCACGCGCACGATCAACTTGATGACGCTGCCGATCTATGCAGTTGGTCTGGCGCTTGTCTTGACGCCGCCCTTTCGTCAGCTCGGCGCTGATTTCACCGCCCGCGCCCGGCAAGCATTCTGGCATTACTGGCGCCCGGTGGTGGCATTTGCAATTCCGGTGGTGGCGTTAGGGCTGCTCTCGCTGTGGTGGAACTGGGCGCGCTTTGGCAGCCTCTGGGATACAGGCTACGTCGAAACCGAGACCTTCAGCGCCAACTGGTTCTTCGGACTGTTCGGGCTGACTATCGGGCCGGCGCGCGGCGCGTTGTGGTACAACCCAATCCTGGTGCTGGCGCTGCCTGGCGCGCTCTGGTTCTGGCGGCAGCAGCGGCGCATGCTGTTTCTGGCGCTGGCGCTCATCGTTGTCTTTTTTGCCGTCTACGCCAAGTGGTATATGTGGCATGGTGGCTACAGTTGGGGCGCGCGCTTCATCGTGCCAACGCTGCCGTTCCTGACGCTCCTGGCTGCGCCGGCTTGGAAGTGGTTGATGGCCGACCGTGCGTGGGGCCGGCTCGGCGTTGTCATCGGCGCAGGGCTGGCAGTGGCGTCGCTGACCGTGCAGGTGTTGGGGATGCTCGTCCCCTACAGCCTGGTGCAGGATCGGCTGGCGGAGTTGGTCACGCCGCTCTTTGCCGACGCAACCTTCACACAACAGGCGTACTCGCCGCTGGTAATGCAGTGGCAGATGGTGCAGCCCGCGACGATTCAATTTGCCTGGTGGCGCGGCGGCGCCACTACAGCGATCGACTGGCTGCCATTGGCGGTGGCGCTGGCTGGCGTGCTTGTCGGGCTGTTCCTGCTGGCGCAGCAAATGCGCAGCCCGCAGCGCGACGACGCCGACGACAGCGTGCGCAACTGGCTCTACGTCGGCGCACTCCTGCTGCTGACCGCCGGGCTGCTGACATACTATTACTCCACACGCACCGATCCCGAGCTGCGCCTGGTGGCCGACCGGCTGCAGCAAGAGGGACAGACCGGGGATGCCGTTCTGCTGCTGCGCCCAGAGACGACGCAGGACTTCGCCAACGTCTATCGCGGCGCGCTGCCTGTCTTCGGCGTCTTCCAACGCAATGACCTGCGCGATGAAGACGCGCCGGTGTTGGCGCAACTGCGCAATCGCTACACCCGCCTGTGGACAATCCCCAACTACCTGCCGCCCGACCAATCGGGCTGGGAGCGAGCGCTGCGCAGCGAGGACTTTCTGCTGAGCGACGACCGCGTCACCGGCCCATCGCAGCAGCGGTTGGCGCTTTATGCGCTGGCGCCAGCGGCGGAACTGGTCGAAAGCGGCGTCGGCGCCTTTTTTGGCGATCCGGCGGGGGCGGGCGTCGACGAAACCAACGGCTGGATACGGCTGAACGGTTACGCCTTGACGCCCACCGCTGCGCCCGGCGGCCACGCGCTGCTAACGCTGCTCTGGCAGAGTTTGCAGCAGGTCACGACGGATTATCAGGTCTTCGTACACCTGCTCGACGCGCAGGGCAATAAGCTCTTGCAGCGCGACGGTCAGCCGGTGGTCTGGCTACGCCCCACCAGCACCTGGCAGCCGGGCGAGATCATCGTCGATCGCTACGGGCTGCTGCTGCCGGCGACGCTCCCCGCCGGACGCTACTCGCTGGCGGTGGGGCTGTACGACCCTGTCACCGGGCAGCGGCTGGCGGTGAGCGCAGGGCCGGCCAGCTACGCCATCGAGGTCGGGCCGGTGCAGGTGGAGTAAGGCCGCGCGACAACGATGCCGAGACACACCGGCAAACTCGCCAATCAATTGACAGCAGGTGGGGCAAGGGTATAATATCCGTGCGCTGCTGATTGCCGATTCGTAGGGAATTCGTCTGACGGCAGCCGGTGAATGACAGGCAGGAACACCTTGCAAGGGTTACGACAGCATCCCCTCTCACGCCGGCGCCTCTGGTGGCTGGCGATAAGCAGCGTATTGATCGGCGGGCTGGGGGTGGCCTTTGGTCCCCAGCTATGGGCGCTGGCGCAGGATGAAGCGGCGTTGGAGGCATTTGTTGCGCGGTTGGGAGCGTGGGGGCCGGTAGCGCTCATCGCCATCAACGCCGCGCAGATCGTGGTGGCGCCGGCGCCGGGCTACGTCATGCAGATCGCCGCCGGCTACCTGTACGGCCCGCTATGGGGCGGCGTCTACGGGGCGATCGGGCTGGTGGTAGGTGCTATGCTGGCGATGGGGCTGGCGCGCAGCTTTGGCCGCCCTCTGGCCGAGCAACTAGTCGGCGCCGGGCGGCTGGAGCGCTGGGAGCGTGTCACGTTTAGCACAAGCATGCTGGTGTGGTTTGCGATTTTGCTGGCGCCGACCGGCGATCTGCCCTATTTCATGGCCGGGCTGGCGCGTGTCTCCTTCGCCAAAATTCTGCTACTGACGCTTGTCATCCGCGTGCCATCGACGATGGTGGTGGCGGCGGCGGGTGCGGGCGTCTGGCTGCTGCCGGGCTGGCAACTGGCAATCGTGCTGGCTGCGCTTGGCCTTATGACAGCGCTGCTGATGCGCTATCAGGATCGCCTGCTGGCGTTGGTCGACCGGCGTATCCAGACACAATTGTCAAGGGAGGAATCATCATGAGCGACCCGAACCTGACCCTGGCGGAGCGTATCGACGCCGATTTAAAACAAGCGATGCGCGACCGCGACGAAACCACAAAGCTGACGCTGCGTGCGCTGAAGACGGCGCTGATGCAGGCGCGCACCAGTGGTGACGCCGCACACGACTTGACCGAGGCAGATGTGCTCGACATCGTGCGCCGCGAAGCCAAGCGCCGGCGCGACACTGCGGACGAGTACGCAAAACTTGACGCCCCCGACCGCGCCGCGTCTGAACTGGCGGAATATCAAGTGCTGGAGCGTTATCTTCCCCAGCAGCTTTCTGAAGCCGAAATCGAGGCGATCGCACAGGCGGTGATTGCCGAACTGGGGGTCACATCGATCAAACAGATTGGACAGGTGATGCCGGCAGTGTTGGCGCGCACAGGCCCCCGTGCCGACGGCAAACGCGTCAATACGGTCGTGCGTCGCCTACTGCCACAGTAGCCCCATGCCTGACGTAATCCCGCGTCTCTGGACACGCGTCCAGCGCGCGCTGCATCTCGATCGGCTGCGACAGCTCGCCCTGCCGCTGCTAATGCTGCTCTCGCTGAGCATCGTCTTGATCGCGCTGCTGGCCTGGCAGCTCCCCTACGGCAGCCGTCTGCTCCTCCAGCCCGGTGAGATTGCCCCCTTCACGGTCGTTGCCCCGCAGCGCCTGACGTACACGAGTCAAGTGCTGACCGAACAGGCGCGCGAACGCGCCGCACTGCAAGTGCCGGATCAATACGATGTGCAGGAGGCCGCAATCCGGCGCCAGCAGGTTACGCTGGCGCGTGAGGCGTTGGCGCAGGTGACGGCTATCCGCGCCAATGTGGGCGACACGCTGGTGCGGCAGACTGAAGACTTGATGGCAATTACGGCGCTCAACATCGACGCCGAGACGGTGGTGCAGGTGCTCTCGCTCTCTGACGAGCAGTGGGCGCAGGTCGTGCGCGAAGTGCCGGTGGCGCTGGATCGCGTCATGCGCATGGAAATCCGCGAGGCCACGATCAGCCAGGCGCGGCGCAACGTCCCCAATGTGATTAGCAGCACGCTCGACGATGTTTCGAGCGATGTCGTGATTCAGTTGGTCAGAAATCTGATTCAGCCCAACAGCTTCTACAACGCCGAACGCACCGAAACCATGCGCACCGATGCACGCGCTGCCGTGCCCGCCCAATCCGTCACCCTCACCGAGGGCGAGACCATCATCCGCAGCGGCGACAAGGCCAACGCGGAGCAGGCCGAGGCGCTGGCCTTTCTGAGTGAGCTGCAATCGGAGTGGGATTTTTGGACGGTCGTGCGCAGCGTCATCTTCAGTGTACTCGTGCTGACGATCACGATTGCGGCGCTGCTGCGGGTGCGCCGTCGTCTGCTGACCACCCCCCGCGAACAAGCGCTGCTGCTGGTAGTGACGGTGATCTGGCTACTAGGCGCCAAGTTTATGATGGTGAACCATCTCTGGCTGCCTTTTTTCTATCCGTTGGCCGCCTACGGGATGTTGATCGCCGTGTTGTGTGATCTACGTTCCGCCCAGGTGCTAATTACGATGTTCATTCTGGTATTGCTCTACATGCTGCCCAACAACGCCGCCGTCGTGCTTTACCAGGGCTTGGGCGCCATCGCCGCTGTGCTGATTGTTGGGCGCGCCGAGCGGCTGAACGCCTTTTTGTGGGCCGGCACGGCTGTCGCCCTCACCAATCTGGCGGTGATGGTGGCAATGTACGCACCTTTTACGGGCTATAGTTCGACGATGCTGGTCGAAATGTTGCTGGTGGTAACCATCAACGGTATGCTATCCGCTGCGATCGCCCTCATTGGCTACTTCCTGCTGGGCAACATCTTCGGCATCACCACACCGCTGCAATTGACCGAATTGAGCCGGCCCACGCATCCGCTACTGCGCCAGTTGCTGCTCAAGGCGTCCGGCACTTATCACCACACAATCCTGGTCAGCAATCTTGCCGAACGCGCCGCCGCCGCCATCGGCGCTGATGCGCTGCTGGTGCGCGTGGGCGCCTACTATCACGACATCGGTAAGACGGTGCGCCCCTATTTTTTCGCCGAGAACATCCTGGATGGCTCTTCACCGCACGAAAAGCTCGACCCGCTGACCAGCGCCCAGATCATCATCAGCCACGTCAAGGACGGCGTCGACCTGGCGCAGAAGTACAAGCTGCCAGAACGCATTCAGGATTTCATTCGCGAACATCATGGCCGATCGCTGGTTAAGTATTTCTACCTACAAGCGCAAGCCGCCAGCGATGGCGAAAGCGCCGTCGATGAGGCGGATTTCCGCTACCCGGGGCCAAACCCACAATCACGCGAAACTGCCATCTTGATGCTGGCCGACACCTGCGAAGCCGCCGTGCGCGCCATGCGCCCCGCCTCGCGTGAGGAGTTGGAATTGATGGTGGATCGCCTCATCGACGAACGCATCGCCAGCGGCGAACTGAATGAATCGAATCTGACCTTCAGGGAATTGCAAGTTGTGAAAGAAGTCTTCCTGCACGTGCTGCAGGGCGTCCATCACCCACGGATTCGCTACCCGGACAGCGCCAGGCTGCTGGCGAACGGTGAATCGTCCGCAGCGGCGAACGGCGCCAGCCCGACGCCCTACACCCCGCCGCACCGCGACCCCGGCGGCATCGAAGAACCCGCCCCCGCCATCCGCTATCCAGCCGTCATTGATGGGTGAGACCATGCCAGAATACGAAATCGTGATCGAGGTCGACGACGAACTGCCCGACGACGAACTGCCCGACGACATCGACGCCGCCATCCGCGCCGCCGTGACGGCGACGTTGGCAGCGTTGGCAGTGCCTGTCGCCGACGTCACCGTTGTGTTGACGACCGACGCTGAGGTGCATACCCTCAACGCGCACTATCGCGGGGTGGACGCACCAACCGACGTGCTGAGCTTTGCCGCGCGTGAGACGACGCCCGACGCGCCGGCGTTGGTGCTCCCAGCGGAGGTGGCGGCGGAGCTTGACCGTTATTTGGGCGACCTGGTGATCGCCTGCCCGTACAGCACGCGCCAGGCCGCGCAGTACGGCAACAGCGTGACCGCCGAACTACAACTGCTGGCCGTACACGGCACGCTGCACCTGCTCGGCTATGACCATCAGGATGCGACAGCAGAAGCCGTCATGTGGGCGCTGCAAGAACAGGTGCTCGCCCAGTTCGGACACGGCGCGCTGGCGCGCCGCGTCTACGCTGCGTAAGCGGTCAGCAACCGATCGAGGTCGATCATGTCGCCATCATCCCATTCCACCAACCCCACTTTGACCGGGCGTGATCGCGGCTTCTGGGCCGGGCGCCTGTTTAGCGTGCGCGCGGCGCTCAAGGGCGCACAGCACACTGTGCGCACGCAGCCGAACGCCTGGATCGAGCTGGCGGCGCTGGTCGTTGTGGGGTCAGCGGCCTGGTATTTTCGGGTTTCGACGCTAGAGTGGGGCGTTCTCGGCCTCACGATCTTTGTCGTGCTGGCGCTGGAGTGCGTTAACACCGCCGTCGAAGCGGTCGTCGATCTGGTCTCGCCAAACTACCATCCGCTGGCAGGCGTCGCCAAAGACGCGGCGGCCGGCGGCATGGTCTTCGCTGTACTGGGCAGCCTGAGCGTGGCCGCTGCGATCTTTGGCCCACGCCTCTGGGCGCTATTCTTCTAGCGGCGCCGTCCATACGCTGCGCAACCGGCGCAGTGCGACGATTGCGTCATGCATCCTCCATTGTGCGGTGGCGCCGATTACTCCACGCACGACCACAGCCGACACCCCAACGTGCGCATACTCACCTAGATTCCGTACATCGACGCCCCCCATCGCTACCACACGCAATGCCACATCAGTCTGTGCGATCTGCGCAAAGAGCGCCACATCTAAACTGCGCACAGGGAAGAGACTCATCGCACGCACGCCTGTCGCCAGCACGCGACGCGCTTCTTCCGCAGTACGCACGCCGGGGATGTAAAGCAGATGATGCCGACGGCAGAGGTTATCGATCTCTGACGCATAGCCGCCGGTTGTGATGAATTGCGCACCCGCGTCTACGGCAGCAATTGCCTGCATCGTGGTTGCAAGCGGGCCAGCGCCGACGAGCATACTCGCGCCGTAACGATGGTGCAACTCCGCCACGATCTCCCAGGGCTGGCAGCTGCCGTGACTGATCATAACTGTGGTGATGGGGGTTGCGTGCAGTGCGTCGCCCACCGCCAGCATGAGATCGAGCGCAACGCGACAACGGATGGCAGCAATCACTCCACCTTGCTCGATCTGGCGAAGATAGCGTTCGATGGTTTCCATGAACTGCACGCGGAGCTTACAAAAGAAAACAGGGCGAGATGATGCTTTTCTCGCCCTGTTTTGGATCAGCAACTTGCCGTCAAGAATTATTCTGGGAAGACGACCGTGATGTCGAGCGGCGTGGTCTCCAGGATCGGCGCAAACTTGCCGAGCTGACGCAGCGCATCCAGCGACGCAGCATCGGCGCCGGTCATCGCTGTCAGCGCGCCGCCGTCCAGCCCCAGTTTGACCAGGTTCTGCATCTGCCCACTGTCCCAGCGAATCAGCGGCAGCGCGTTGCCGTTCAACGTAATGGCCAACCCCTGCGGCTGCGTCTTGACGTTGAGCGACTGGATGCCCAGTTCCTTGACTTGCTCCAGTTGGTCAGGTTTCAGATTCAGCCCGGCCAGCGCGTCGGCGGGCAGGAAGCCAGCCAACATGCCGAGGCCTTCGAGCGTGGCGACGCCGTTGGCATCGAAGCGAATCGTCAGTGGGCCGAGACCGCCCAGCAGACCGGTGGCAAAGGGCGGCACGCCCAGCTCACCCAGCACCTGCGCCGCCGCCGCTTGATTGGCTGCCGTCAACGCCGCCTTGTCGGGCGCCGCGCCGACCAGCGTCGGGTTATCACCGGCGCCGGGGAAGGTCATCGCCACACCGAGGCTCATGTTACTGAGTAGCGGCAGCACCTTGACCAGCGTGTCGGCATTGTCGACGCCGGCGATGCCGAGCACGGCGCCAAGCGACTGGATCGAATCAGCGTCCCAGTCCAGCGTCAACATCGGGCTGCCGTTAGCGTAGAGATTGACGCCAGCCGGGGTTAGGTTGACAAAGGCGCTCTCGATGCCAGCGGCCTGCACCGGCGCCATCTGTTCCGGTGTGCGCGCCAGTGCGCCTAGATCGACGCCTAGCGCCGCCAGGTCGAGACCCTTCAGCGACGCCTGGCCTTGCTCATCAAAGGTGATGGCAATGGCGGGAATATCAAGGACGACGCTGTCGGCCGCCGCCGCCGCCGCCAGCTCGCCTTGCCCCGGGCGCGCCATGCAGCCCGAGAGCACGATGGACAGCACCAACAGCATGGATAGCATGATCGCCAGCCGTCTGTTCTGCATGAGGAAGCCTCCTTGTAACAATGCCATTTTGGTTCGAATATGAATTCTGGATCGGCGCCCTGGTCTGTCCCCGTTATGGGCACACTGGGGAGGATAGCTGCACGATGACAGTTAATCCTGGCGACATTCTAGCATAAGGCCGGATAGATTGTACAACACGGTTTTAGACAATCAGGTGGATTTAGTCAGCATCAAGCTCTACCAATCTTCTTTCCACGCTTGGCAGTGGTTCTTCCCACAACCAGGCTGGTTGAAGCCA
>Ga0209398_1000771_pt1 | contig 18543 bp, 13 predicted proteins | sample AshMeaBigSpring_FD_184125 | JGI IMG/M metagenome (GOLD analysis project Ga0209398, IMG submission 184125) | Groundwater microbial communities from Big Spring, Nevada to study Microbial Dark Matter (Phase II) - Ash Meadows Big Spring (SPAdes)... | ecosystem: Environmental > Aquatic > Deep... | reverse complement strand
AAGCATTGCGCAAGTTTTACAAAGTTTTTACACGGCGGGTATTCAAGTAAAAATAGTTACCGGCGACAATACGGCCACTACCGTTGCTATTGCCAAGCAAGTTGGGTTTAAAGGTACCGAAACACCTATAGAAGGCAATACCCTTATGCAAATGAGTGATCCATTGTTTGCAGAAGCTGCGGCAACACATAATATTTTTACACGCATGTTTCCCGAAGCAAAACTACGCTTGATTGAAGCTTTAAAAGCCAATGGCGCCATTGTAGCAATGACAGGCGACGGTGTGAATGATGGCCCCGCCTTAAAAGCGGCACACATTGGCGTAGCAATGGGAAAAAAAGGAACAGAAATTGCCAAAAGGGCTGCAACACTTGTATTGCTAAACGACGATTTACTAGCCATGGTAGACGCCGTTGCTATGGGTAGAAAAATATATGTAAATATCAAAAAAGCCATCCAATATGTTATATCTATTCACATACCCATTGTATTAATTGTATTTATTCCGTTGATATTGGGCTGGGTATATCCAAATATTTTCTCTCCTGTACACATCATCTTTTTAGAACTTATTATGGGGCCAACCTGTTCCATTATTTATGAAAACGAACCTATGGAAAAGAACACAATGCTACAACCGCCCCGACCTTTTACTAATACATTTTTTAGCACTAGCGAAATGATGACGAGTATGGTACAGGGTTTGGCCATTACCATTGGATTGTTGATTATATATCAATACGCGGCAAATAACCTCCATGCGTCGGAAGGCATTACCAGAACCATGATATTTGTTACGCTCATTACGGCCAATATTTTCCTAACCTTGGTCAATAGATCGTTTTATTATTCCATCATTACTTCGCTTAAAAACAAAAACAATTTGGTACTAGTTATGATTGGCATAACCATTTTGTTATCTGCAATATTGCTATTACAAAAAGATGCTAGTAACTTTTTTGGATTTGAAAAAATCGGCAGTTTAAACCTTTGTGTTAGCGCAATCACAGGAGCTATTTCGGTGCTTTGGTATGAAATAATTAAATGGCTAAAGCGAAGAAAACACCAACCGGCAATGTAAAAAACAGACAAGCCGACTCGCATAGTTGCTAGTCGGCTTGTCTGTTTAACTAAGCAAAATTTTTATTTGATATCTTCTACTTTCAGTCCTTGATTAACCAATACTTCAGTTATGGATAAATCAATTTTTAATTGACCTTGATCAATCAACATTTTCACAGGCAATTGAACCCCATTGTAGTTTTTGTATGCCTTATAATAAGTATGTACCAACATTTTCTGATTAACACCTGCTTCTTGGCTTACGGTCATTTTGGCTTTTAACCCACTTGCCACGTCATAATAATTGGTAAACTCACGACCTTTAGGCGATTTAATGGCTACCACATAAGCATCTTTACCATCAATACTTTCTATACCTTTAACGGTGTAAACATATCCACCTTTTTTTACAAAATAGGCCTCACTTATTAGGTTGCTTTCTTCTTCCAATTCCTCTTTATCGTCGTCTTTCAAAGGCTGTTCACTTCCTTGTTGCATTACGGAATAGGTACCATTTTTAGCCATTTGTTTCATGATTGTCATCCCCTGCATACTAATGGTTTGTACAAAAACACCCGGTACAATATATTTTTGACCAAAAGCAAGGGATTGCCCCATTACACTAGCGGTACCCGATGTGGTAACATCTTTAATATTGGCCAAAGCACTTCCACCACTTGCTTTTAATGCATTGGCAATAATGGTTTCACCGGTAATTGATGCATCTACTTTTTTATCGCTTGGAGCAGCCACGGCATTACCATCTGCGTCAAAATAACGTACTTCACCATATTTGTCTAGCCCTTTGGCTATTTCTTTGGCATTTCCTACAATTACCACCACCAAGTTATTGGCAGGAATGTATTTGTTGGCAATAGCTTTTACCGTTGCGGCATTCACAGATGCTAAATTGGTCAAATAATTTTGGTAATAAGAAACCGGCAAATGAAAACGCGCTACATTTAATGCAAAGCCTGCAATTGTAGCAGGATTTTCCAAGCTGCGTGCAAAAGCTCCATTCGATTCATTTTTGATGACGCTTACTTCTTCTTCGTTAGGTAACTCATTGCGTAGGCGATTAAATTCGTACAAAAACTGTCCAATGGCACTATCCGTTTTTTCGTTGCGAACCGATGCGGTAGCTCTAAAACTACCTACAAGTCGGTCTTCGGCAATACTTGCATAGGCGCCATAGGTAAAGCCATATTTTTCACGTAAATTTTTATATAATCTTGCAGAAGAACCTCCGCCCAACAAACTTGCGGTTACACTAGCTGCAATTGCATCTGCACTACCGGGTTTTAAAGAAATAGGTGCCGCAATGCGGATAGTACTTTGCACCGATGCAGGTCTATCTACAATAGCAATGAAGGTTTTAGCGGGTGCTTGTGGAAAAGCCGCCTTTTGTACCGGTACAATTCCTTGTTTCCATTTTGCAAAATAAGTTGTCGTTAACTTTTTGGCCTGTTCTACTGTAATATCGCCAACAAAAATAAGGTAGCCAATATTGGGTTTCCAAAAGGATGCATAATACTTTTTAATATCAGAAACAGTTACGGCATTTACTGTTTTTTCGGTTTCCTTTTCACCATAAGGATGCTTTTTGCCATATAAAAGCTGGTTCATTACCGATCTAGAAATAGAATTAGGCTCCTCTTTTTCTTGTGCCAAACCGGAAAGCGTTTGTTTGCGAATTTTTTCCAATTCATCCGCAGGAAAAGATGGACGCAAAGTAATATCGGCCATTAACTCAAAGGTTTTGGCAAAATTGGCACTCAACGAATTGGCACTTACGCTTGTGGCGGAGGTTTCAATTTCGGCACCTAAAAAATCAATGATTTCATCAAGATCAGCCTTTTTGTGTTTGAGGGTTCCCCTACGCAATAGTTGACCGGCCATGCTCACATAACCCGCTTTATTACCCTCTGCAATGGCTTCCCTATCAATAGTAAGCGTAGCCGAAACGCGTGGCAACTTGGTATTTTGCACCACAAAAACCTTTAACCCATTGGGCAAAGTAAAAGTAGCGGGTTGACCAATTTTAATAACCGGTGCAGGCCCCGGAATAGGTGCTTTAGCAATATCGGTGCTTACTGTTTGAGCTGCTGCCCAAAAAGGCATAAGCAGGTATAAAGAATAAAATATTTTTTTCATAAAATTAATTGTTTAAAAAACGAATAAGATAATCATGTTCATTACAGAATAAAATTCCAAGTTGCTTTTCTATACCCAAGTTCCTATGTGTTTCAATAGCTGCCCATCTAGCCCCGATTGCAGCGGATAGCCCGCAATGCAGCAAAGCGGAATGAGGACTATGAGCGAAAAGCGGGACCACAGTTGATAGTTGCATGGATGCTGCGCTCCCAAAAAACTTATTTTTTACTTCCCTTTGGCACGTAGTGCAATACTACCCTATTGTTGTTTTGCAAATATTTTTTTGCCACTGCTAGCAAATCTTCGCGTGTTACTTTTTCAAATTTTTGCAATTCTGTATTGATGAGATTGGCATCGCCAAAATACACCTCGTAGTTGGCCAATGTTTCGGCAATTCCTTCCATTGTAGCATTTCTTGTTACAAAGCTGGTAATTGTTTGATTTTTCACTTTTTGCAGTTCTTTTTCGCTCACTAGTTTGGTACGCACATCCACAATCAATGAATCGATGTTTTTTTCCAATTCGTTTGGTTGTACGCCTGCGTTAGCAATACCATATACAATAAAGAGGCCGGCATCTTCTAAGGCATAATTAAATGCACCGGAAGCTACCGCTAATTGCTTGTCGTCAACAATTGTTTTGTTAAGGCGTGCGCTATTTCCACCCGACAAAATAGTACTGAGTACATTAAAAGCATAGTACTCGTCGGTGCCCTGTTTGGGTGCACGATAGGCTTCTACTACGGCAGGCAACTGTATGTTATCCTCAATTACGTCGCGCACTTCGGCGTTCAGTGCAGGTTCGGTGATTGTTGGGCGGGGAATTGCGTGCTGTCCTTTAGGGATGGTGGCAAAGTAGGCCTCAATTTGTTTTTTGGTGAGTGCTATGTCAATATCGCCGGCTACCGTCAACACGCAGTTATTGGGTACGTAGAAAGTGTGATAAAAATCGATAAAATCTTGCAATTTGGCATTGGTTAAATGTTCTAAACTGCCAATTGGCTGCCAACGGTATGGATGCACTTTAAAAGCGCGTTTAAATATTTCGCCGATGATGGTTCCGTATGGTCTGTTATCAATTCGTTGACGTTTTTCTTCTTTCACTACTTCTTTTTGGGTAGCTACGCCAATATCTTCAATTTTTGCGTGACGCATTCTTTCGCTTTCGAGCCACAATCCTAAAGCAAATTGATTGCTCGGAAAAAGTTCGTAATAATAGGTTCTGTCTTGTGTGGTATTGGCATTGTTTTCGCCTCCGGCATTACTTACATATTTATCAAATTCGCCACGCTTAACATGTTGACTTCCTTCAAACATCAAATGTTCAAAAAAGTGGGCGAACCCTGTTTTAGAGGTATCTTCATTTTTAGAACCTACATGATACAAGGCAGAAACGGCTACCACTGGTGCCGACTTGTCTTGATGTAAAATGACTTTAAGTCCGTTGGGAAGTGTGTACTTTTCGTACTTAATGGGTTTAACCTGCGCAAACGCCGGCATCGTAATAACGGCTGCCATGATTGCCGACAGTAGAGAATGCTTCATGCTGAAAGTTTTTAATTGATGAATAGGTATAGTAAAAAGGCAATTTATTACAAGAAGTCAAGAAAAATTGTTTTTTTATGCAAATGGTAAACATTTTATACCGTTGTTACGTGAAAAATGAGCAATCAAATACTATTCAATAAGTATATGAATAAATAACGTCCACTTTGCAAAGCCGCAATATGAACGATTATTGTTTATTTTGCCGCACATTAAACCTGCATATGAATAAAAAAACGGTGGGCATTTTTTCCATACCAGTATTGGTAGGTGCCCTTGGCTACTTTGTAGACATTTACGATTTGTTGCTTTTCAGTATTATTCGCATCCCCTCTTTAAAGTCGTTAGGCCTAAACGAAAAAGCACTTGCCGACAGTGGCTTATTTATCATCAATGTACAAATGATTGGCCTATTAATTGGCGGCATTTTTTGGGGCATATTGGGGGATAAATACGGCCGAATGAAAGTACTATTTGCTTCAATATTGATGTATTCATTGGGTAATATTGCCAATGGTTTTGTACAAACAGTCAATCAATATGCCTTTATTCGATTTGTTACCGGCATTGGCTTGGCGGGCGAATTAGGTGCTAGCATTACCTTAGTGAGTGAATTATTGCCAAAAGAAAAAAGAGGTTTGGGCACTTCGTTGGTAGCCGGAATCGGTTTAACAGGAGCGGTATTTGCTTATATATTAAAAGAGTATTTTGTAAACCCTATCACTTATGAAGGATGGCGCATGTGCTATTTTATTGGCGGAGGTTTGGGTTTTTTATTACTACTACTTAGAGTAGGCGTATTGGAAAGCGGCATGTTTAAGAGCGTTCAAGAAGCAACACATGTTGCAAAAGGGAGTTTTTTTACTTTATTTAAAAGTTGGCGCAACACCAAAAAATATGTACTTGCCATTTTAATTGGTTTGCCTTCGTGGTATTGTATTGGTATATTGATTTCTTTTTCAAAAGAATTTGGAGAAAAAATGGGCGTTCAGGGCGCTATTGATCCCGGACAATCTGTGATGTACGCTTACGCAGCTATTTCTATTGGCGATATTGCGAGCGGGCTGATTAGCCAATGGTTCAAAAGTAGAAAAAATGCAGTGTATTTCTTCTATGCGATTACTATTATAGGGGTGGTATATTACTTTTTTGGAGGCATCAATACAGCCGCCCAAATGTATTGGATCTGTGCACTTCTTGGTTTTGGCACTGGTTTTTGGGCAATGTTTGTAACAATGGCTGCAGAACAATTTGGCACCAATATTAGAGCAACAGTTACCACCACTGTTCCCAACATGGTGCGGGGCTCGCTGAACTTAGTTTCGTGGTTGTTTGTAGCAATGCAACCAAGCATGGGGTATGTAACAAGCGGTTGGATTACCGGAACCGTTGTGCTGATTATTGGTTTGGTAGCACTTTTTTATACAGAGGAAACTTTTCATAAAGACTTGGATTATTTAGAAGCTTGATAAAGTTGCACAAGCTTACAAACAGTATTTATAGGTTTCGCTTAGTTTTACGGCATGAAAATTTTATTTATTCGCTTTTCATCTATTGGCGATATTGTACTTACTACCCCAGCAATCAGATGTACCAAAAACCAATTGCCGGAGGCTGAATTACATTTTGTTTGCAAAAAAAGCTTTCAACAGGTTATGGAACACAATCCATACATCAGTAAGTTTTTTTATTTAGATAACAACTTACCACAACTTATTACTTTACTAAAACAGGAAAAATACGATTACGTAATCGACTTACACAAAAACTACCGGTCAATACGCATTACGAAGGCGTTACATACACCTGTTAGCCGTTATCAAAAACTGAGTTGGCAAAAATTTTTACTGACTAAAACCGGGATTGATTGGATGCCTCAAATTCACATTAGTCAAAGGTGTTTAAACGCAGTTGCTCCACTTGGAGTAAAGGACGACGGCAAAGGATTGGATTATTTTATTGCACCCTCCGACAGGGTAGCTACATCAGATTTGCCTTTTTCACATTTACATGGTTTTGTAGCAGTGGTAATTGGCGCATCCTATTTCACCAAAAAATTACCTGTAGAGAAATTACAGGAATTGTGCACTAAAATACCTTACCCAATCATTTTAATTGGAGGCAAAGAAGACGCATTAGAGGGAGATGCAATAGCCAAAACAGATTCGATAAAAATATACAATGCTTGTGGCAAATTTAGCCTTAACGAAAGTGCCGATTTGATAAGACAATCTAAAGTAGTGGTTTCGCACGATACGGGCATGCAATACATTGCCTGTGCTTACCAAAAAAATGTAGTAGCCATTTGGGGAGGCACTTCGCCTAAACTTGCTGTAGAACCTTATTATGGTTCTAGCGTACCGATAAATAGTAAACATACCAATTTTATAGTGCCCAACCTCAAGTGCCAACCTTGTAGCAACTTTGGAACGGCCACTTGCCCCAAAAAACACTTCCGTTGTATGCAACTACAACCAATTGACACTATAGCCCAGCAAGTAATTACTTATTATACAACAAACGGCAACCTCTAATGAAGGTTGCCGTTTGTATAAAATAATACATATACCTATTTAAATTACTAAGTGTAGTCTTTTATCCCATATTGTGAAACACTTTATTCACATCATCATCTTGTTCCAATCTTTCAATCAACTTAGAAACGTCTTCTGCCTGTGCATCGGTTACCGGTACTGTAGTGGTAGGTATCCATTCAAACTCCGCACTGATAGGGTTTATTCCTTTATCTTCTAATGCCTTTTGCAAGCTACCAAAGTCAACAAATGCGCATCGAAGCACTAAAATTGGCTCATCATTTTCTCCAACGCTTTCACCTAATTCGTCTAAACCGTGGTCTATTAATTCCAGCTCTAGTTCATCCATATCCAATCCTTCAGGCTTTAGCTTGAATACGCCCATTTTTTTAAACTGAAAACTAACACTTCCACTATTGCCCATTGCACCATTGCCTTTATTAAAGTGGCTTTTTACATTAGCAACTGTGCGAACATGGTTATCTGTGGCAGTTTCTACCAATATGGCTACACCATGTGGTGCATATCCTTCGTATAAAATTTCCTCGTAGTTGGCCGTATCTTTTCCTTGAGCTCGTTTAATAGCCGCCTCTACACGATCTTTGGGCATACCAACACTTCGTGCATTTTGAAAGCAACGACGCAATGCCGGATTTGTGGCAGGATCGGGACCGGAAGCTTTAACCGCAATGACAATTTCTTTACCTATTCGGGTAAACTGCTTGGCCATTCTATCCCAACGTGCAAACATGGTAGCTTTACGCACCTCAAAAATCCTTCCCATAATACTATTTTTGTGTAATGTATTTGTTTTGAAGTGGCAAATTTACAGTTTAGTTAGCACATCGAAAAAGATGATGCATAATTTAAAGCCAATTTACAGATGATTAATAGACTTTAGAGTGGTCACACTTGTTTTCTTCGCATTTTCTCCAATCGGTTTACAACTTGATGTAAAAAAGAAATCGTTGCCCTACCACTAAACTTACTGAATTTTAATTTTATAATCCACAACTAGTGGCTCATGTCAATACAATGCCAATTAGAGACTGTTTAAAATTTATTTCAATATTTCACTAGACTTCTTTTTCGATACACCTTCATTCTATTTTTGTCGAATGCACTTAATTTCGACAAAAAATGGCCTTGTTGTGCTTAAAAAAGCGATAGGGATTCAAATACTAGAAACTTAGATAAACTCTTCAATAGCCCTTAATTTGCCAATGTTTCATCCAAACATTTTACTTGATAGTTAGCCGGGGCTGCGCCAATCTTTTCCATTTCGTACCCTTCATTTACTACATATCCCAAAATATTGGTTGTATAATAATGGTGTATTATCAGCTGACCTTTGTATGAACATGTATAATCCTGCGCCGGATTGTATTGTTTTATCGATAATTTATTAACGGGTAAAATTGCGATAGCTGCCACCAATGCCACAGCAGTTGCAATGGCAATGGTATTAAACTTCAATTTGAGTAGCATAACAAAGAATTTAGTTTTAATAAATGGGAATGCTATCTAATTAACAGATAACTATGCCAATTGTTACAAATGCTATGCCAAACATTACTTTCGTATATTTTTGAGCAATATAGGCCTCTGCCCCGTTGTAATTACAATATACCATTAGCTTGAATAGCACAAAAAAAGCCGGTACAATACCGGCTTTTTTATTTAAACAAAAAATTATGCTTTAACCATAGTTTACAAACCAAATAATCCTGCATTAAGGAGTTGCAAGGTTTTTACTTTATGGCTATTGTGTAGCAATAAAGATACATTGTGCGGGCTACCTCCATAGCTTACCATGCGCACGGGAATTTCGTTAATGGAATCAAATAATTTCCGTAGCACATCTTCGGTTTGTGCAATTTCATTTCCTACAATTGAAACGATTGTTTGATTGGTATCCACTTCTACACTACCAAATGGCGCCAATTCGTTCACAATTTCGTTAAGGTGTGCATCATTGTCTATTGTAACAGATACAGCTACTTCGGAAGTGGTAATCATATCTATCGACGTTTTATACTTCTCAAACACTTCAAATACTTTTCTTAAAAATCCGTAGGCTAATAACATACGGCTACTTTTTATTTTAATAGCTGTTATCCCATCTTTTGCGGCTACAGCTTTCACGCCAACACTACCTGCTTCTTGCGTAATAACCGTTCCTTTTGCTTCGGGCTGCATAGTATTAAGCAATTTCACCGGAACTTGCTGTTGTTGTGCAGGCCAAATACATGTAGGATGTAATATTTTTGCTCCAAAATAAGCCAACTCGGCAGCTTCTTCAAAGCTAAGTTGCTCAATAGCAACGGTTTTATTTACAATACGTGGATCGTTGTTGTGCATGCCATCTATATCAGTCCAAATTTCACAAACCGATGCATTGATAGCGGCTGCTATTAAAGAAGCTGTGTAATCGCTTCCTCCACGCTTTAGATTATCTACCTCACCTTTGGCATTTTTACAAATGTATCCTTGTGTAATAAATAATTTTTTGGATGGATGTTGCAACAAAATTTGGCTAAGCTTGGCTTTGATAGCATTCAATTGCGGCTCCTCGTTGGCATCGATTGACATAAACTCCAATGCTGGCAACAATAAATGATCAATACCACGCTCCTCTAAATACACACAAAACAGTTTGGTACTTAACAATTCGCCTTGAGCCAATATATCTTTATTTAAAGCATCGCTAAAAGAAATGCGCAAAATGATGTTCAAAAATTCAAAATGCTCTGCTACAATTGCGTTTGCTTTTGCTCTATTGTGTTCTAATTCTACCAATGTGATGACAAAAGCACGATAATGCTTTTCCAACGCATCTATGTTGTTCTTGGCGGCAGTTCTATCACCCTTTGCTAAACAATTGCTTATTTCTACCAAAGCATTGGTTGTGCCACTTAAAGCACTTAGAACAACAATGGTAGATTCGTTATCCTTGGTAATCAATTCCGATACTTGATGCATACGCTCCGGCTTACCAACACTGGTACCACCAAACTTCATAATTTTCATAATAAACGCATTCTTTGTTTTGTGAATTAAAATCGGGTGCAAATGTAGTGTTTGTTGCACTTTTATATTCTGTATAGCTAAAAATATTGCCTATACACCTCTCTTGAAGTAGTATTTTCAACGAGTACCTATTTAATAGGTAAAAAAGTATACTTATTGAATAACACCGGCGTCGCCCTTGGGATTGTATTCTAATACAACCTTGGCGTTTTTCTTTTTGTCGGAAGTAATAAACACTTCGTATTTGTTTTTTCCCGCTGTTATAACCATTAATGCGGTATTGGGAGGGATACTGCCCAAATTGTTGGCAACAGTGATGATTTCGTGCAAAGGATGTTCTGCGTCTAACTTTATTTGTAGCCGAATGGGTGTATAACTCAAGCGGGCACCATCAATTTCAATTTTGTTATTGTGATAAACAGTAATAGAATCATTATCAATTTGTCCGTTGTCAAAATATTCTATAGTTACCAATTGTGCATTAACAATTAGCTTCTTGGCCAATTCATTTTTGCGTTCTAGTAATACCTTAGGAACTTCTAGTACCAAATCGTGTGGTTGTACCATATTGGGTGTTGCAGAGGCAGTGGCATTAGCATTAAGTGTAGAGTCGGTTTGCTCATGATTTTGAACAGTCAACTCAGCAGCATTATTTACTTTGTTGATTTTGTTTTGTACAAACGCTTCAGCACCAGGCTTCAACTGCTTTTTTATATTATTGGCTAATGGAACCATTTTTTTACCGGCTGTTGGGATATTTTTTTTGCCTATATTAACATTGGGCTTCTTGTTAGTAAAAGGTACAGGGATGTTTTTTTTAGGTAAATTACCAACTGCGGGCGGTGCGGTTGTGGCTTCTTTTTTAACTAAAGGCTTATATTTTTTAAACAAAAAAGGTTCTTTTTCAAAGTCCGTATTCTTAACTCGTTCCAAATACACCGTTCCATTGCCACAATCTGTTTTCTTATCGTTATTTACACTGATATACGTACCTGACAAAGTTTCTTTTTTCCCCTCTTTTGTATAATCTAAATAACAAGTCATAATACAAGCTTCGCTACCGTCGGTTATTTTCAAATCCAACATTTTGCTTTCTTTTAGGACAATATTTTTGGTTTTAGCGTTGTAAATGCCGTGCATTTTTGCTTTTCCGTAAAAAACAGTGGTTTTATAACTGTAGGTTACGCCCTCTAAAGCGTTGGACGACAAATTATTAATTTGTATTTCATATTTATACCTATCCTCCTTAAACTGCCCGGTAAGCATGTCAAAAGCTTGCTGAACAAAATAGCCTCTCCATATGCCGGTTAAATTTTGAGCCGATGCTTGTGAAAACAGACACAAACAAAAAATTAACAATGTATAAATTAACTTCATTTTGCAAAATTATTGTTGCAATCTAATATACTTTGATAAAGAAGCGTTAAGGTTTTTACATACCGCCAAACAAATGCGTATATTTTACGTTGCTGCAATCGTTACATTTGCGTCCTTAACATTACCAGAATTAGTAGCAACTATGATTAATATTAGTTTTCCGGATGGAGCAGTAAGGCAGTACGAAGCGGGTGTTAGTGCGCTAGATATTGCCAAATCAATTAGCGAGGGGCTTGCTCGTAAAGTATTGGCCGCCAATGTAAACCAACAAATTTGGGACGCCACACGACCTATTCATACCGACGCCACATTAAGTTTACTTACATGGGACAATGCCGAGGGTAAAAACACTTTTTGGCACTCTTCGGCACATTTGATGGCGGAAGCCGTTGAAGAACTTTTTCCAGGCGTAAAGTTTTGGGTTGGTCCAGCGCTCGACAAAGGCTTTTACTACGATATGGACTTGGGCGATCGTAAAATGAGCGAAGACGACTTGTTGTTGCTTGAGAAAAAAATGAACGAACTAGCTAAAAAAAACAACTCGTTTATTCGGAAAGAAATTGCGAAAGCTGAGGCAATCGCCTATTTTGAAGAAAAGGGAGATGAATACAAACTTGACTTACTCAGCAACCTAACAGACGGAGGCATTACGTTTTACACACAAGGTAATTTTACCGATTTGTGTAGAGGCCCACACATACCAAACACCGCACACATCAAGGCAATTAAACTCACAAGTATTGCGGGCGCTTATTGGAAAGGCAATGAAAAAAATAAAATGCTCACCCGCGTTTACGGAGTTACCTTCCCTAATCAAAAGGAATTAGACGAGTATTTGCTACTGTTGGAAGAAGCCAAAAAACGCGACCACAGAAAACTAGGCAAAGAACTAGGTATTTATACAATGGATGATGATGTGGGCCAAGGCTTACCTCTTTGGATGCCTAATGGCACAATTATTATTGAAGAATTGGAAAAATTGGCCAAAGAAACGGAAAATGCTGCCGGATACAAAAGGGTGGTTACTCCGCATATTGCCAAAGAAAGCATGTATTTAACAAGTGGGCACCTACCCTACTATGCCGATAGTATGTTTCCTCCAATGGAAATGGATGGAGAAAAATATTATTTAAAGGCGATGAACTGTCCACACCACCACAAAATTTTTGCAGCAGAACCCAAAAGTTACCGCGACTTACCTTATCGTATTGCAGAATATGGCACCTGCTACCGCTACGAACAAAGTGGCGAACTATTTGGATTGATGCGTGTGCGCTGTTTGCACATGAACGATGCCCATATTTATTGCAATAAAGAACAATTTTTTCAAGAATTTAAGGCAGTAAATGATATGTATTTGAAATACTTCAAAATTTTTGGAGTAGACAAATATGTAATGCGTTTGAGTTTACACAATCCTGAAAAATTGGGTCAGAAATACGTGAATGAACCAGAATTGTGGCGCGAAACCGAAGAAATGGTGCGTAAGGTATTGATAGAAACCGGCACCCCCTTTATTGAAGTACAAGACGAAGCCGCCTTTTATGGTCCTAAAATTGATGTACAAATTTGGAGTGCTATTGGTAGAGAATTTACACTAGCCACCAATCAGGTCGATTTTAATTCTGGCAGAAAATTCAAACTCAGTTACACAACCCAAAGCAACGAAACCGACACTCCGCTCATTATCCACCGCGCTCCTTTGGGCACTCATGAGCGTTTTATTGGCTTTTTGTTAGAACACTATGCAGGCAAATTTCCTGTTTGGCTAGCACCTTTGCAGGTGAAAATATTGCCAATTAGCGATAAATTCATGGATTACGCAAATGAGGTATTGCATCAATTAACTTCTGTAGGCGTACGGGTAGAAATAGATGAGCGAAACGAAAAAATTGGTAAAAAAATCAGAGAAGCGGAACTAAGCCGTGTACCTTATATGTTGGTGATAGGTGAAAAAGAAATGAACGAAAAGCAACTATCGGTTCGTCGCCAAGGAAAGGGAGATGCGGGCACAATAGCTTCTTCTGAATTTGTAGAAAATATTCGCAAAGAAATTTTTGAACGCAAAAGCGCAGAATAAGCTATTTTTACAACATTGCTATATGAAAATGCATTGTGCACTTAGTTGTTTGACTGCAACAAAGCCACACAAAACGTTCATCAGCAAGAATAACTTTGCAAAAAAAATAAATTGTACCCTTAATTTTGTACAATTGCTGAGTTTTAGCTCACAAAAAATCAATTAACCAAATAAGTTTTAATGGCATTACCATTTAGAGGCGGAAGCGGGGCAGGTGGAAGATTTAACCCCAGATACAAACAACAAGAGCCAGAACACCGTATCAACGAACGTATTCGCTCTTTACAAGTACGTTTAGTTGGCGACAATGTAACCGTAGGTATTTATCCTATTCAAGAAGCGCTTAAAATAGCACAACAATTAGAGTTGGACTTGGTAGAAATTTCGCCAAATGCTGACCCTCCTGTGTGCAAGGCTATTGATTACAAAAAGTTTTTGTACGAGAAAAAGCGGAAGGAAAAAGAAATGAAGGCCAACGCCAAGCAAAGTGAAGTAAAAGAAGTTCGCTTTACTCCCGGCACCGACGATCATGATTTTGACTTTAAAGCAAAGCATGCCGAAAAATTTTTACAAGAAGGCAATAAAGTAAAAGCATACGTTCAGTTTAAAGGTCGTGCCATCATGTTTAAAGAACGTGGAGAATTGGTACTACTCAAATTTGCTGAAAGACTAGCAGAAGTTGGTCAGCCGGAAAGTTTACCCAAATTGGAAGGCAAGCGCATGTTTTTAATGCTAACACCAAAAACTGCCAAAAAGAAAAAAGAAGCGTAATCTTTTTCGCTATCAATAATTTACAAACGAAAGGCAATGTTTCTTACAAAAAGTAGCATTGCCTTTTGTTTGTTTATAGTATACCCTAAATTCCATTTTACATAAATTACTTTCCAATAAACTGTACATAGTATCCAATCTCTTCAACCTAGAACAATAATTTATTTGTAAGTTTAAAATAAAAAACTACTTTTGCAGCCCATTTCCCAAAAGGTTCAACAAGTGCACTCCTGTGAGTGCCGCCAGTAGGGTGTAATCTTCAATAAGATTATTTTATGCCAAAAGTTAAAACCAACTCAAGTGCCAAAAAACGCTTCAAAGTAACCGGCACAGGCGAAATCACTTTCCAAAAAGCATTCAAACGCCACATCTTAACCAAAAAGTCTAAAAAACGCAAACGCGCCCTAAACAAAAAAGGTTTAGTAGGCCTTACCAACAAAGATTTTGTTCAACGCTTATTAGGACTTAAGTAGTTAACGTACATTGCTACAAAAAAGTTATTTCAACAACATTCTAAAACAGACACAAGCCAAATTGTTACTTCAAGCGGCTTGTACACAAACTAATAATTATGCCACGTTCAAAAAATGCAGTAGCATCAAGAGCAAGACGCAAAAGAATTCTTGACCAAGCCAAAGGTTTTTATGGCAAACGTAAAAATGTATACACCGTTGCCAAAAACGTTGTAGAAAAAGGTTTAACCTATAGCTACGTTGGTCGCAAACTTAAAAAACGCGAATACCGCCAATTGTGGATTGCTCGTATCAATGCAGCAGTACGCGAAGAAGGTACTTTCACTTACAGTCAATTTATCAACAAATTGAGCGTAAAGGGTATCGATTTAAACCGCAAAGTATTGGCCGATTTAGCAATGAACAATCCTGAAAGTTTCAAAGCTTTGATTGAATCTGTTAAATAAACATTGTTTCCTATACAGAAAAAACCGGAGGTCAACGCCTTCGGTTTTTTTTATGCTTTTAAATTATACAAACAACTATTTTTGCAAACTTGTTGGCTACTTATACATTGGTGCAATAAATTACAATCACGCTAAAACCAAAGGTTCTTTAATGAACAATTCCTACACCTCATTAGTGAAACAAACATTTCACTTTCCGCAAGAAGGGTTTGATGTAAATGACGACGGTTACTTGCAATTCAACGGATTAGATGTAAAATCAATTATTGACAAATATGGTACGCCACTGAAACTTACCTATTTACCTAAAATTGGTATGCAGATAAACAAAGCAAAAACCATGTTTGCCAATGCTTTCAAAAAGCACAAATACGAAGGCGAATATTTTTATTGCTATTGCACCAAAAGCTCACATTTCTCGTTTGTGGTAGAAGAAGCACTGAACCACAACATTAACCTTGAAACCTCGTACGCCTACGATATAGAAATCATCAACCAATTGTATCTAAAGAAAAAAATCACCAAAGATATTTTCATTATTTGCAACGGATACAAACAAAAACAATACACCAACCGTATTGCCAAACTAATTAATACCGGCTTCAAAAACGTTATTCCCGTACTTGACAACAAAGACGAACTACAAGCCTACAAAAAAACGGTAAAAGAGCCCTTCAAACTAGGCATTCGTGTAGCAGCCGAAGAGGAACCCAATTTCCCCTTTTACACCTCGCGTTTAGGCATCCGACCAAAAGACATTCTTGAATTTTATGTAGATGAAATTGAAGGCAATGAAGATAAGTTTCAGCTAAAAATGCTCCATATTTTCTTAAATAAAGGCATCAAAGACGATATTTACTATTGGAGCGAACTCAACAAAATCATCAACCTGTATTGTCAACTGAAAAAAATCTGTCCCGAATTAGATTCCATCAATATTGGAGGCGGATTTCCTATCAAGCATTCGTTAGGCTTTGAGTACGATTACCAATTCATGATCAATGAAATTGTAGGCAACATTAAAAAGTCGTGCAAAAAAGCCAACGTACCTATGCCCAATATTTATACCGAATTTGGCAGTTTTACGGTGGGCGAAAGTATGGCACACATTTACAGCGTTATTGGCCAAAAAAACCAAAACGACCGCGAGTGTTGGTACATGATCGATTCTTCGTTTATCACTACCCTCCCCGACACATGGGGCATTGGCGAAAAATTCTTAATGCTACCCATCAACAAATGGGACAATGAATACCACCGCGTGGTACTTGGCGGCATCACTTGCGATAGCCACGACTACTACGATAGCGAAGAACACATCAACGAAGTATTTTTACCCAAACTTAGTAGCGTTGGAACCACCGATCTAGACGAAGAAGTGATCAATAAGCTTCGTGCAAAAGGCAAATATGTAGAGGCCGAACCGGCTAATGAAAGCGATAAAGAACCTTTGTATGTTGGTTTTTTTCATACAGGCGCTTACCAAGATCAAATTAGCGGTTATGGCGGCATCAAACACTGCCTTATTCCTTCCCCAAAACACATTATTGTTGAGTACGACAAAAATGGCAAACTCATCGATTGGGTGTATGCTAAGGAACAATCGGCGCAAAGCATGCTCAAAATTTTGGGCTATATCAAATAATTACATTTACACTTCTTTTTTTCAACGGGAATGGCCAAAAGCTTTTCCCGTTACTTTTTTTGGGGCTCTCAACAAAAGTACATGGGTCAACTTATGTTCGGGCTGGTTGGCAGTAGTCCTCGCCCAATCGCCCGTTGGTTGTTGGGCTGTGGGCTACTTGCCACCATCCACGCAGCCCTTCAGCAAACAATAGCTGAGCAGCAAAACACCCTTTTTATAGACCATCCTCCCCTACTACATCCCACATTTTAACGACACCCATTACCTTAAAAACGGACTAGAATACCCTTTTAGACTATCTATTACAAAACAACTATACACCCTAGCTAATTGATGACTTTAACAACAATACTGACCAAATGTGCAACGAGAAGTGTATTATTTGCAACATCTATTTAATACAATTGCAGCTTGCTTACTAATTTACATTATAATTGAAACATTGAGACAAGTGTACTGCTTATACGATTAAATTTGCGACAATTAAACAAATGTACCACATGAAAAAAACTATTGTTAGTGTATGTTTACTTGCTTTGTACGGTTTTTCACAAGCGCAAACTAGTACAACTAACCAACCTTGGGTAGCCGACAAAGGAGATGGCACGTATCAAAATCCAATATTGCATGCCGACTACTCCGACCCTGATGCCATTCGGGTGGGCAACGATTATTACTTGGTAGCTTCTAGTTTTAATTTTGCACCGGGTTTACCCATTTTGCACTCCAAAGACTTAGTAAATTGGACCATCATTGGTCATGCACTCAATAAACAACCGCCTTTTGAACGTTTTCAACACGTACAACCGGGTGGTGGTGTATGGGCTCCTGCAATCCGATTTCACAACAATGAGTTTTATATTTATTACCCCGACCCCGACGAAGGAATATATGTAGTAAAAGCCAAAAATCCGGCGGGACCTTGGAGTGCCCCTATCATGGTAAAAAAAGCAAAAGGATGGATAGACCCCTGTCCATTTTGGGACGAAGATGGCAAAGCTTATTTAGCAAATGGCATGGCCGGCAGCCGTTCGGGCATCAAAAGTTGCCTTATTATGAGCCGTATGAATACCGAAGGCACCGCTCTTTTAGACGATGGCGCCATTGTATTTGATGGTCACGACAAACACCCCACTATTGAAGGCCCTAAAATATACAAACGCAATGGCTATTACTACCTTTTGGCACCGGCAGGTGGTGTGGGCAAAGGTTGGCAATTGGCTTTGCGGTCTAAAAATATTTATGGCCCATATGAAGAAAAAATAGTGTTGGAACAAGGCAAAACGCCTATCAACGGGCCGCATCAAGGCGGCTTGGTAACTACGCCACTCGGCGAAAGTTGGTTTTTGCACTTTCAAGACAAAGATGCCTACGGCCGCATATTACACTTACAACCTGTAAAATGGGTGAACGATTGGCCGTTAATG
>Ga0209398_1000768_pt1 | contig 18651 bp, 18 predicted proteins | sample AshMeaBigSpring_FD_184125 | JGI IMG/M metagenome (GOLD analysis project Ga0209398, IMG submission 184125) | Groundwater microbial communities from Big Spring, Nevada to study Microbial Dark Matter (Phase II) - Ash Meadows Big Spring (SPAdes)... | ecosystem: Environmental > Aquatic > Deep... | reverse complement strand
TTGCGGGCGGCTGGTCGCAGACGGGTGGCAGCGCCGACCGCACCAACAATGTCGAGAATGTCTACGTGCAAGCGGGCGGCGCCGGTGCGTGGACAGTGCAGGTGAGCGGCTTCAACGTGCCCAGCGGCCCGCAGCCCTTTGCCCTGGTCGTCAATGGCGAGTTTGGCGCCGCGCCCACGCCAACCAGCACCAGTACACCGACCAATACGCCGATCCCCGGACCGACGAACACGCCGACGGCGACACCCACCAATACCACCGTGCCACCGACCGCCACAGCCACGGCGACGCCCACCAACACACCCGTGCCGCCGACGGCCACGCCGACAGCGACGGCCACCAATACACCGGCGCCGGGCAGCGCCAATGCCATTTATGTCAGTTCGACGACTGATGGCAACGTCGGTTTTGCCTTCAGTGACGAGGACATCGTACGCTTCGACCCGAACACCAGTACGTGGACGCTGTACTTCGACGGCTCCGACGTGGGGTTAGGTTCGAGCAGCGGGCAAGACATCGACGCCTTCGACCTGCTTGACGATGGCAGCATTCTGTTGAGCATTGCCGCCGCCGCGACGATCCCCAACGTCGGCGGCATCGACGATTCCGACATTGTGCGCTTCACGCCAACCTCGCTTGGGCTGAACACTGCCGGGACATTCACGTGGTACTTCGACGGCTCCGATGTGGGGCTGAGCACGAATGATGAGGACATCGACGCCTTTGACGTGTTGACCGACGGGCGCGTCGTGCTCAGTACGTTGGGCAACGTGAGTGTCACTGGTGCGTCGGGCGTGGACGAAGACCTGCTGGTCTTCACGCCGACCGGGTTGGGCGTGACGACGAGCGGTGTGTGGGCAGTCTACTTCGACGGCTCGGATGTCGGGCTATCTACAACGACCAGCGAAGATGTGAACGGCGTCTGGGTTGCTCCGACGGGTGAGGTGTATCTTTCCACGTTGGGGGCGTTCGCTGTGACCGGCGCATCCGGTGACGGCGCCGACATCTTTGTCTGCACGCCGGGCACGCTGGGCGCCACGACAAGCTGCACCTTCAGCTTATACTGGGATGGCTCTGCTAACAGCTTTGGCGGGGAGATCGCTGACGGCATCGGGTTGACGGCTGCCAGCTACGGCGCTGGGGTGGCGGAGATCAACGCCACGCTGCCGCAGGATGACCCGACCGCCGGCAATACCTTCGACGACTACGACGACATGCTCGACCAGGATGTCGAGGCGGTGACGCCACAGCTTTACTTGCCGGTGGTGACGAACGAGTAGAAGATGTGTTCCGCTGGCCCGCACATTTCCCGGTGCGGGCCAGCAAGTAGGTGCGGTCTCAGACCGCACGTTTGCCGCCAGTGCAGGAAGTGCGGTCTGAGACCGCACCTACTACTACGCCACGAATGGTGTGATGTGGCGGGCAAAATGACGCTGCAGCGCCGCGCGATAGTCGTCCGGGTGCGCCGCCAGCAGTTCCCGCAGCGCCGCGCCGTGTTCGTTCAGGATTGAGCCAAAAGTGACGTGCAGCAGTTGGCGCGTGTCGAACTGATCGATCAGCGCCGGCAAATCAGCATCAGCCACAGCGTCCCCTGGCGGCACATTCTCCGGGCGGCAGTCGAGGTAGTAACTCTTCTTATCGTGTTCATAGTATGCGCGCCCTGTTTCTAGCACGCGGCGGAAAAAGGCCGGGTCGCGCAGGGCGGCGATGCGCAGCGCCTCCAGGTAGCTGGTGCCGGCGGTCTTGACATGCACGCTTGCCCCGGCGTGACGGGCGATGATCGGGTAGATCGTGAACTTGTCCGAGCCGGTGTGGATGCTCAACTTGTAGCGGTCGAAGGCGCGCATCACTGCCACGTGCTGCGCCAGCTCCGCCTCGAAGACGGCCAGGTCGCCCATGTAATCCACGCCCTTCTGAAACTTGCCCACAAAGCGCGGCGCCAGACTGACTACCGGCACGCCGCGACGCATCAGCTCGTTCGCAATGAAGTAGTGCTCGTGCACCGAGGTCGGCGTGTCCGTCTCGTCGACCGACATTTCCAGGTCGAAGGGCTTGTCCCCGAACGCCGCGCGCAGCGTCGCCGTGATCGCCAGCGTGTGGATGACGGCGCGACCGTACTTCGCCAGTGCGCGCAGCAGCGTCGCCTCGTCGAAGTGCAGTGTCGTCCTGCCCAGGTCGATGGCGTGGTCGCAATACTCAGCGCGCAACGTCGTGTAGTCCGTCGCCAGCACTTCCCAGGGCAGCGCATCGCACTTGGCGCGCAGCGTCGCCAGGTCGTCGCTCTGCGCAGCGTTATCGACATGATCGCTGGGATCGATGGTGTAGAAGGTGTAGCCGGACGCCACGAAGGGCGCCACGTGCGCCGGCGCCTTGACGTGGTCAGCGTCGGCGCCCCATGGCTGCCGCCAATCCTCGGCGAAGACGCTCCAGATGGCGGCGATCATGACGGCGTCGGCGGTGCGGTGGAGGCGGTCGTTCTCACGCACCGACTGTTGCGCAAAGATCGGTGCAAACTTGCCGGCGGGGTCGGCGCTGCGCAGCGCCGCAACGTGACCCGGCGTCGCCAGCCCGATGCGGTCGCCAAAGCCAAAAGAGAGATGCGCGCCCAGCGGCTGCGGCGTCAGCCAGGGCAGGCGCGCCTGCAACGCACGGGCGTTTTCCGCCGTCAGCGGGCAGATCAAGTCGTCGCCGTGCTGTTCGCCATGGAAGTCAGCGCACCGGCCGCGCACGATCAGCCGTCGCGCACCGCTGGGCGCCACGTCGGCCAGAAAAAAGCGCACGCCGTCATACTCGACGCCGTGCGGCGCATTGGGCTGGATGTTGGTGTACATGCTTCAATCCTTCTTGATTACAGGTGATAGGCGCGTTTGGCGAGGTCGTAGGCCAGGCTGTGCATCATCGCCTGCGCGTCCTCCTCGTCGATGATGTGGCGCACGACCAATCCGGCGACCCAGTCGGCGGCGGCGCGACGCCACAGGTCATGGCGCGCCGGGATCGAGGGATAGGCGCGCGTGTCGTCGTTGAAGCCAGCGGTGTTGTAGATGCCGGCGGTCTCCATCACGCGGTCGAAGTAGCGCGCCATGCCGTTGAGACTGTCGAAGAACCACCACGGCGGCCCCAGTTTCACGGCGGGATAGTGACCGGCCAGCGGCGCCAGTTCGCGGGCGTAGGTGCTTTCGTCCAGGTTGAAGAGGATCAGTGTGAGGTTGGGGTGGCTGCCGAAGCGATTGAGCAGCGGACGCAGCGCGCGCGTGAACTCGCTTGTCACCGGGATGTCGGCGCCCATGTCCGGGCCGAAACCGGCGAAGAGGGCGTCGTTGTGGTTGCGCCATGAGCCGACGTGAAGCTGCATTACCAGCCCGTCCTCCACGCTCATGCGCGCCATCTCGATCAGCATGTGCGCCGTGAAGCGGGCAGCGTCATCGCGTCCAGAGGCGCCGCGCAATGCGCGCTGGAAGATGGCGTCGGCCTCCGTTGGTGACAAGGCTTCCGTGTGCGCCGAGAGCGCGGCGTGGTCGGTGGCGGTGGCGCCCATCTGCCGGAAGAAGCTGCGGCGCTGTTCCAGGGCGGCAATGTAGCTGGCGTAATCGCGCACATCGACGCCGGCGGCGGCGCTCAAGGCGTCGATGTGACCGCGCCAGTTCGGTGTGTCCAGGTTGACGACGGCGTCCGGGCGGAAGGTGGGCAGGATGCGCCCCTCCCAGCCCGATGCCCGAATCGCCTGATGGTGTTCCAGCGCCGAGGTGGCGGGATCGGTGGTGCAGAGCACTTCGATGTTGAAGCGGGCGTAGAGGGCGCGCGGGCTGTATTCCGGCGTGCGCAGTTTGGCGTCGATGGCGTCGTAGATGGCCTGGGCGTTGTCCGGCGTCAGTTTTGCGTCGATGCCAAAGACGTCGGCCAGCTCATCGCGCAGCCACATCCCGGTCGGCGTGCCGCGGAACAGATGATAATGCTCGGCAAAGATCTGCCAGATGCGACGGTGGTCGCCCTCGACGGCGCCAGCGTCGCGCCGGGGAATGCCGACAGCTTCCAGCGGCGCCCCCTGCGAATAGAGCATCCGAAAGATGTAGTGGTCGGGGATGATGAGCAGTTCCGCCGGCGAGCCGAAGGTGTACGCCGGGTCGGCGAAGAGGCGCGGGTCAACGTGACCGTGCGGGCAGATCAGCGGCAGCGTCGCCACTTCCGCGTGGAGGCGCTTCGCCACCTCGCGCTGGGCGGGCGCCGGGCTAAAATACCGGTCGGCAGGTATTGTGGCGTGCGATGTGTGCATAGGGTTCTCTGTGTTTTCTTCGCATCTCTGCGTTTTGGGGTTAAGGTGGGTGACTTCACAAACAGACTCTTAGCTTGCTAGATCACCGGCGATAGGGGGCGCCTCCAGCGTAATTGCGTCTTTGGGCGTCGCCGCTTCCGTCACAATCGAAGGGTGAACGCGCCGCGTAAGCAGCCCCTGGTCGACCAGGATATGCTCGATGGTGTCGAGCGTCTTTTCGCCGTGCGTGCGCCCGCGCGCATCGTTGATTAGCTTGGTCTCCATGTCGAAGTAGTTGCCCTTGCCATTGTGCGTATACGCGCCGAGACAGATGATGTCGATGCGCCCATTTGCCATCGCCTGATTCCACGGCGAGTTGGGGAGGATCGGCCAGCGCCCGGCGTAGAGGACGCCGCCCAACGCCTGCAGCGGGTCGGCGACGCCGTAGAGATGCCACAGGTGCGTCAGTTTCAGCAAGCCGGGGTCGTCGGAAAGCATACCACCCAGCGAAATCACATAGAGCGGGCTAGGCAATGCGGCTAGATAGCCCGCCGCGCCGATGGCAATCTGCCCGCCGCCGCTCCATCCCAGCAGAATGATCGGGCGCTTGTTCGTTGGACGATACCCCTTTTCACGCAGTACGCGATAGATTTCGTTGGCGATGCCCAGGTTATAGATCGGGCCGTAGCGCCGGTCGGCGGAGACGAGCATCTGCAAGGCGTTGCGCAGGTTGACAAAGAGCGCCAGCACACTGTTGGGGTTCTTGAAGCGCATCTTCTCGATGCGGCGCCAGAGGCCGGCGAGTTGGCGCTGGCCGGTCAGCCCGTTGTTGGTGACGGAGTAGGGGTAGACGTCGGTGATGACCTTTGCCGTCGCCAATCGGCTCTCCAGGCCGTGAAGAAAGGGGTATTCTTCGTCGGGAAAGGAATCGCCAGAGATGGCGCCGATGCCAGAAAGATAGATGACGTAGAAGTCCGGCTCCTCCTCGGCGCTCGCCGCGCTTTCCGCCGCCGTCAACTCGGCAGGGCCTTTCTTTTCACCCTCGCGTGACCACCCTGCCCACCAGCCCAATGACTCCATTGGCGCCAGCGCAGCCGTGACAAAGAGCAATAGAAACAATCCAATAATCAGGTAGATGATCATGGTCGGCTCCCTCGCAACAGTTCAGGCGCATCTTCGGATTGGCTGAATTGGAGCAGCAAGTCCTGGGCCGACGCATCGAGCGTGGTGCCGGCGACTTTCCGCCAGATTTTATTGCGCAGCGCAATGATGGGTTTGCCGACGACATTGTTGAGCACCATCATGATCAGCCACCCCAACCCCACGGTGACCAGCGCGCCGACCAGACCAACCTGGAAGCCAAACTCAACTACGCTGACCAGAATCAGAAAGCCCCAGACGTTGAGCAACCTGCCGATGAATGGCCCCATCCACGGGATCAAAATGAAGAAGCCGAAGATCAGCGGCGCTGTGCTCAGGCCAACCATGCGCACAATCGCCCCTGTCCCCGGGTCGAACTCGAAGAGCAGGCGGCCAACGACGGAGATCGTGAAGCCCCAGACGAGATAACTAATGATGTACATGACGCCGTTGAGGGCCAGGCTGAAGAGAAAGCGGCCGCGCCGCACGCGATTGACAAAGAGCACGACGCTCTGTCCGAGCAGCACCGAAGCGCCCCCCAGAAAGACGACGCCGACCACCAACCAACTCGAACGTGGATTCGTCGCCACAAACTCATACAATCGCGGATCCAGGGTCAACGCATACCAGATCACCTGGAACAGCGCATCAAAATAGGTGAGGATGTCTTGGATAAAAGTCAACACAGTGGTGTGTTTCTCCCTTGCTTGTGAATTACACAGTAGCTATCTTTAGGTGACAGTCACTTTTGGAAGTGACTGTCACCTAAAGATAGCCCCATCTTCTTTACTTGCTGATTGCATGATAAATCCAAGCCAGCATTCCGGCAATCCTCAGTTTTTGAGGGGATATGTCACGGGCGCCGCCTCCACTGTCGAAATGGAGTAGAGAGCCGGAACCAGTGATGCTTTGCCGTGCGGTGTCAGCCGCTGCCGTTCTCGTCAAGATTGACGCCCTCCCTGCGTTGGTATATCGTACTTGCAGCGCAACCCGCACGGGCGTCACGCCAGGCAAGCATAAAGAAGGAAGTAATCATGTCTATCGACCGCAGCTTCATCGAACGCAACCGCGCCGCAACCGCGCGCCTGCGCACGCTGGCGGCGACGCTTTCCGACGCACAATTGCAGCGACCCGTTGGCGAACATTGGACGGTCGCCATTGCACTGGTGCATCTGGCTTTCTGGGAGCGCCGTGTGCTGGCGCTGCTGGATGCCGCCGACGCCGCCGGCGAACTGGTCGATATGCCGATCGACCTGGCCGTGAACGACATTTCGCTGCCGTTGTGGGCGGCAATCCCGCCGCGCGCCGCCGTCGAACTGGCGGTCGCCAGCGCCGAAGCGTTGGATCGCCGTCTGGCTGAACTGCCCGCCGCCCAGGTGGCAGCGATGCGAACACGCAGCGAACGCTGGATCGACCGGTCACTCCATCGCAACGCCCATCTGGATGAAATCGAGGTCGCACTGAACGCCCTATGAACACAACCACTTCTCTACTCATCGAACACGCCGACCTGTTGGTGACGATGGACGCCGGGCGTCGTGAGCTGCGCGACGGCGCACTCGTTACCGCCGGCCCGGCGATTGTCTGGGTCGGCGCGACGGCGGATGTACCCGCCGACCTGCGCGCCGCCGCCAGCCAGGTGATCGACGCGCGTGGGCGCATCGTGCTGCCCGGCCTTGTCAACACGCATCACCACTTCTACCAGACGCTGACCCGCGTCATCCCCGCCGCGCAGGACGCCGTGCTCTTCGACTGGCTCAAGACGCTCTATCCGATCTGGGCGGAGCTGACGCCCGACGCTGTCTTTGTCAGCACGCAACTGGCGCTGACCGAGCTGCTGCTCTCCGGCTGCACCACGTCGAGCGACCACCACTATCTGTGGCCCAACGGCAGCCGGCTCGACGATCAATTTGCGGCGGCGGCGACGATCGGCGTGCGTTTTCACGGCGCACGCGGCAGCATGAGCCTGGGCGAAAGCCAGGGCGGGCTGCCCCCCGACCGCGTCACCGAGGATGAAGCCGCCATTCTGCACGACAGCCGCCGCGTGGTGGAGACATTCCACGACCCCGGCCGCTTTGCCATGCGCCGCGTCGTGCTGGCGCCGTGCAGCCCCTTCAGCGTCACGCCCGACCTGATGCGCGAAAGCGCCGCCCTGGCGCGCAGCTTCGGCGCACAGATGAACGTACACTTGCACACACATCTGGCCGAAACCCAGGATGAGGAGGCGTTCTGCCTGGCGCGCTTTGGCTATCGCCCGGGCGATTACGCTGAGTTTCTGGAGTGGACGGGCGACGACGTGTGGCACGCCCACTGCGTTCACCTGAACCCGCGCGAGATCGAGCACTTTGCACGCACGCACACCGGCGTCGCCCACTGCCCAAACAGCAACATGCGGCTGGCGTCGGGGATTGCGCCGATCCGCGCCATGCTTGATGCAGGCGTGCCGGTGGCAATCGGGGTGGATGGCAGCGCCTCCAACGACGGCAGCCATCTGCTCAACGAGGTGCGCCAGACGCTGCTCCTACAGCGGGTGATGGGCAACCCGCGCGCGATGACGGCGCGTGAGGCGCTGGAGCTTGCCACGCTGGGCGGCGCCGCCGTCTTGGGGCGCGATGACATCGGCGCACTGGCGCCGGGCATGGCCGCGGACATCGTCGCCTTCCGCCTGGACACACTCTGGCACGCTGGCGGCGCCGTACACGACCCGGTTGCCGCGCTCGTCTTCTGCCAGCCGCAGCCGGTGGACTGGGCGATCATCAACGGGCGGCGGTTGGTGCAGGACGGTGCGCCGCTGCATGTGGACATCCCGCAGTTGGTGGAACGGCACAACCGCGCCGCCGTCGCGCTGGTGCAGCGTGCGGGTGTGCGCTAGACGTCGCATCACGTAACGTCCCCGGCACGCCGCACAACGAATCTGTCCAGCGGATTCGCTTGCGGCGTGCCGGGGACGTTGGCTGCGGAAACAGTCGGCGCGGCGGCTTGCGCGCCGCGACATCCCCGCTTCAGACGCCATCCGGCAGTCTCATGCCGGCGTGGAGACAGTTACGCAGTTACGAACGCGGGTTTCCTAACTTACTAAAAAATTTTTGTAACCGGGAAAATTTATTTACTAACTTAGGAAAAATTTTTTCTAAGTTACAAAAATGGGTTTTCCCGGTTGGAAGATTCACCGGTGCGGGCAAGCACGCGGCGATGGCTGGCGCGGGCACGCCCCTGTAGAACGAGCTTTCTAATTTGTGGCGCCTGTGGGGTATACTGATGGGCGCTTCAAGTTGACCGGACAGGAACAGACCAGGCCCGTTTTGCTGCACTGACCGTTGCCTTTGCGCCGGGTACCAATTTGAGATCGTGGGAAAACAGTGTGATGACCCAGGAACTTACCGTTGTAGATTTGTTTTCAGGCTGCGGGGGGCTTTCGCTTGGGTTTGAGCGAGCCGGTTTTGAAATCATCGCATCGTACGATAGCTGGCTCCCGGCGGTTGAGACATATCGTAGGAACTTTCGTCATCCCGCTCACTTACTTGCGCTGGATGAGTACTCTGAACTTCCGCGCGCGCTGGTGATTGTCGGTGGGCCTCCGTGTCAGGGTTTTTCCTCCGCCGGCAGGCGGCAGGCAGAGGATGAACGAAACACCTTAGTCCGCGTGTTTGCCAACTTGATTGTGCGCCACAAGCCGATGGCGTTTGTATTCGAGAACGTGGAAGGTTTTCTCACGCAGGGCAACGGCCGCTTCGTCTTTGACCTGCTTGACCCACTCATCGACGCCGGCTATCGCATCCAGCTTCGCAAGGTGAATGCCGCCCATTTTGGCGTCCCCCAGCACCGGAAGCGTGTACTGGCGATTGGCGGGCTTGGGTGGGATCCAACGTTTCCAGTGCATACCCATTCGGCGTTGGGTGCGCCTGGCGCGCGGCTGGCGAATGGGCGTCACTTGCCGTTTACGCCCACCCTGCAAGAAGCGATTGAAGGATTGCCACCCGCCGCCATGGCAGGCGGCAGCCCAGGCGACGCCTTCGACTATGCCTTTTCACCATTCAATGATGCGGATCGACAAAGAGCGCATCTGCTGAAGCCCGGCCAAAGAATGCGCGATCTGCCCGAAGAACTTTGGCACGAAAGCTATCGCAAGCGTGCTTATCGCCGTGTCATGGACGGCACGCCTTCGGAACGGCGCGGCGGTGCACCGGCCGGGCTGCGGCGTTTGGCGCATGATGAACCCGCGAAGGCGATTACAGGCGGCGCACTGCGGGATTTCGTACACCCGACTGAAGATAGGCCGCTTACGATCCGCGAATGCGCCAGGCTTCAGACCTTCCCGGATGACTTCGTGTTTGTTGGTGCGCAGAGCGACAAGATTCAGATGATCGGCAATGCCGTTCCTATACGCCTGGCGCAGCGCATTGCAGAAACGCTGAAGGAAGAGCTGCGGCATGTGCGACCGACCCTGCTGCAGCAAGGTGCGCTGCTGAGTTTTGTGCCAACCTTGTCAGAGGGGATGAGTCCTATTCTTCAGACTGTCTACGATGAAGTGAAGGAACGCTTTCTGGCGCCACGCCGTGCGGAGCAGATGAGCCTATGTCTCTGACAAAAACGCAGCAGATAATCTGGGTAAAGGCGCGATCCTTTGGCGCCGGTGAACAGGCTGTCGGGCTTACGGACGCGATGTGCGCCTATCTGGTTGGCCGCATTGCGCTCGACCTGGGGTTGGGAGGTGACTTTCCCGAAATCCCGTCGAATCTACAGAGTTTTTTTGGGGCGCAAGACCTGAATTCCCTGATTGTCAGCAACGTGGATGCGCGGACGACCACCACGACGCAGCGCCCGACGACATTGGGGACGTTATCCCTGTTGACGGCGGCGGTGGGGTATACTGATGGGCGCTTCAAGTTGACCAAAATGCAATGATTCGTGTACCGGCATGAGAAAGGATGTACCCAATGACACCCCGTGAAAAATCACGCGCTGGTCTCCATCTACTGAAAGAGGCGATTATCGACTATCTTGCACAGCACCCTGAAGGGCTGACCAATATCGAGATCACACGCGGACTTGGATTGGAGTCCGATTTTGAGGGCGGGCAGAAGAATTATCTATCCTGGTCTGTTCTCGGTATATTGCTGGCCGAAAAACTGGTGCGCTATGAAAAGCAGGGGAATACCCGCGTCTATTTTGCTGATACGACTGCGCGTCACTGACCAGCAGACAGAAGCATTCGCGCTGTGCCAGAGGCGTACCCACTGACCACGGAGGGAGTTCAATCAAGCCGATGGCACAGACATCACCTTCACCAATCGAAGCAACTGGCGTGGCTCATCCCGCGTCCCACACTATCGGCTATTTTCTAACCACCCTGCTCGACGCGGCCGGCGAGCGGTTGCGGACGATGCTGCGTTATCTGGTGGCGGCGACGTTGGCGGTGCGCTTTCCCGGCGATGCGGACTCGATCCACTTCCGGGTACGCGACCGCACCAAAAGATCACCGGGCGAACAGGTCGATGTGCTGTTCAATGACGCCGTGTTCTATGTGGCTGCGCAGCCGCGCGACCTGGATTTTGCCGACATGGTGTCAGATGCAAGCGCCGGACGCATCGTTTACTTGCTTGTGCCCAGTGAGCAAGAACTGGTTTTCAGGCAAGCTGTTGCGAATGATAGCAGTATCGACAAGCGCGTGAACGTTACTGGAGTCGAGCAGTTCATTGCATTGCTGCTCGAACGCATGGCAATGTTCGACCACAACGCGGCGCTGCGCCAACTTCATCAGGTACTCATCCAATATAATGAGCTTGTCACCCAGTACGAGCACGATCCAGCTTTGCAGATCGCAATCCCTGACTTTGGCGCGGCAGCGGGCGAGCACAAAGCGAATGCTGTCTTCACGTCGATTTGACACCACATCCGCAATCGAGTACCATCGGCACCACTTGAGTTGAGTCCTGCACGATCAGGGTTGCACAGGATCATGTTGACGACATTCGCCATCAATAAGCAGAGCAAGAAGCAGTTTCCGGACCACACCGTCTGGTGATTTGTGCTTGCTCGGGTTCAGTGACGACACCCAACCGGCCATCCAGACGGATGCGCCGGTTTTTTATTTGTCCAAACGTGGGTTGTTTCTTGCCGTACAGGAGCGTGCGCCATGAGTCTTGACCGTTTCGCCATCATCGAATCCACCTTGCGCGAGGGCGAGCAGTTCGCCAATGCCTTCTTCTCCAGCGAGCAGAAGGCGGAGATTGCCCGCCTGCTCGACGCGTTCGGCGTGGAGTACATCGAGCTGACTTCGCCAGCCGCCAGCCCGCAGAGCCGCGCCGACCTGGAGCGCATCGCCAGCCTGGGCTTGAAGACCAAGATTCTCACGCACGTGCGCTGTCACATGGACGACGCCAAGCTGGCGATCGACACCGGCGCCGACGGCATCGACGTGGTCTTTGGCACCAGCAGCTTTCTGCGCCAGTTCTCGCACGGCAAGGACATCCCCTACATCATCGACTCCGCCATCGAGGTCATCGAGTTCATCAAGGGGCAGGGGCTGGAAGTACGCTTTAGCTCCGAAGACAGCTTCCGCAGCGACCTGGTCGATCTGCTGACGATCTACCGGGCGGTGGACAAGATCGGCGTCAACCGCGTGGGCATCGCCGACACGGTGGGCGTCGCCAACCCGCGCCAGGTCTACGAGTTGGTCAAGACGCTGCGCGGCATTGTCTCCTGCGACATCGAGTTTCACGGCCACAACGACACGGGCTGTGCGGTCGCCAACGCCTTCTGTGCGCTGGAAGCCGGCGCCACGCACGTCGACACCTCCGTGCTGGGCATCGGCGAGCGCAACGGCATCACGCCGCTGGGCGGGCTGGTGGCGCGCATGTACGCCTACAATCCGGAGGCAGTGCGGGCGAAGTACAACCTGCCGCTGCTGCGCGAGATCGACAACTACGTGGCCGGGCTGGTCGATGTGGATGTGCCCTTCAACAACTACATCACCGGCTTCACCGCCTTTACGCACAAGGCCGGCATCCACGCCAAGGCGATCCTCAACAATCCGAGCACCTACGAGATTCTTGACCCGGCCGACTTCGGGCTGAGCCGCTACATCCACGTGGCGCACCGGCTGACCGGCTGGAATGCGATCAAGGAGCGCGCCGAGCAGTTGCAGCTCGCCCTCAGCGACAACGATGTCAAGGCCGTCACCAATCACATCAAGGCGCTGGCCGATCAGAAGCGGCTCACGCTGGACGACGTCGATTTCCTGCTGCGTGAGTATCACAGCAAGCTGATCAGCGCGGCGGTGCTGGAAGGGATCGAGCAGACGCCGGCGTGAGATTGGGGATTGGAAGATTGGAGATTGGGGTGGGGGGATGTAGGTGCGGTTTGTAACCGCACGTCGCCGCCAACCAACGGTTCGCCAATGGTGGGAACGTGCGGTTACAAACCGCACCTACGCAAACATAATTGGAGTGTAGCCTGTGTCACATAATGAACCTGTCGCCTGGAAGACCTTGTCGTCCAACCGCGTTTTTGGTAACCGCTGGGTCGGCGTCGTCGTGGATGAAGTGGAACTGCCCGACGGCAAACGCTACGAATACACGCGCATCGAACCGGCAGGTGTCGGCGTCGGTGTGATCGGCTTCAACGCCGCCGGCGAGCTGCTGCTGGAACGCGAATATCGCCACGGTGTGGGCGAAGTCGTCTGGCAGATTCCGGGCGGGCTGGCGGCGCCGGGCGAGGCGTTGCAGACGGCAGGCTTGCGCGAGCTGCAAGAAGAGACCGGCTATGCGCCCGCCCGCGTCGATGACGACACCGTGACCTATCTCGGCGTGGTGTGGGACAACCCCGGCTTTGGCGTGGCGTGCAGCCACATCTACCGGGTGCGCGGGCTGGAGGCAGTCGCCGCCACCGACCACGACCACGGCGAGTTCGTGAGCTTTCACTGGGTCACGCCGGATTGGCTCAAAGCCGCCGTGCGCACCGGCGAGATCAAAGATCGCGTCGTGGTTGCTGCTGTCGCCTATCTGCTGCTGCGGGGGGAGTTGTAAGCGTGATCGTCACGATTGAACTGGCGTCGCCGCTGCTGCCGGAGGTGGGCGAGTTGATCCGTGCGTCGGACGCTTACGCGCAGACGCTTTATCCGGCGGAGAGCAACCACCTGGTGGACATCGATTCGCTGGCGCAGCCGCACGTGATCTTCTGCGTAGCGCGGCTGGATGGCGCAATCGTGGGCTGCGGTGCGGCGGTGCTCCAGCCGGAAGGCTACGCCGAACTCAAGCGCATGTTCGTACATGAGGCGGCGCGGGGGCTTGGCATTGGCCGCCAGCTTCTCGCATTCTTGGAGGCGCAGGTGCGCGAGCGCGGGGTGCCATGTACACGGCTGGAAACCGGCGTCTACTCGCACGAAGCCATCCGGCTGTACGAGCGGATGGGTTACGCCAAGATCGGGCCGTTCGCCGGCTACTGGGATGATCCGTTGAGCGTGTTCTACGAGAAGCAGCTATGAAACCTCACAGCCCACAAACCTTTGCGCAGAAAGCCCTGGCGCGCGCCGCCGGTCTTGACTTTGTCGAGGTTGGCCAGGTGGTCGATGCGCGGCCAGACATCGTGCTAAGCCACGACAACACGGCGGCGATCCGCCGCATCTGGCGCGAGTTCGGCCAGGAGCGCGTGCTGATCCCCGACCGCATCGCCATCACGCTCGATCACGCCGTGCCGGCGCCGACGACCAAGCACGCACAGAATCACGCTGAGATTCGCCACTTTGTGCAAGAGCAGGGCATCCGTCACTTTTTCGAGGTGGGGCGCGGCATCTGCCACCAGGTCTTGAGCGAAGAAGCGCTCGTCCTGCCCGGCCAGCTCATCCTCGGCGCGGATTCGCACACCACACATTTCGGCTGGCTCGGCGCATTCGGCGCCGGCATCGGGCGCAGCGAGGTGGCGACGCTGTGGGCGACGGGCGAACTCTGGCTGCGCGTGCCAGAGAGCATGAAGATCGTGCTGGAGGGCGAGCTGCCGCCTGGCGTCACCGCGAAGGATTTTGCCCTGCGCGTCATCGGCGATCTTGGCGCCGACGGCGGGTTGTACCAATCCGTCGAGTTTCACGGCAGCGGCATCGCCGCCATGAGCCTGGAGTCGCGCATGGTGCTGCCCAACATGATGGCCGAGTTCGGCGCCAAGAATGCGTGGATCGCGGCGGATGAGAAGACGGTGGCGTACTTGGCAAAGGGATTGGGGGATTATGCGATTAAGAGATTAGGAGATTCTGGGGATGGCGCGAATCCCCCAATCCCCCAATCTCTCAATCTCTCAATCTCTCAATCTCTCCTCCCCGACCCCGACGCGACCTACGCCGCCGTCCACCACTACCGCGCCGCCGAGCTGGAGCCAACCATCGCCTGCCCGCACAGCGTGGATAAGGTCACACCGCTGTCGGCAGTGGCGGGGACGCGCGTGCAGCAGGCGTTTTTGGGCACGTGTACGAACGGGCGGCTGGAAGACCTGGCGGCGGCGGCGGCAGTCATCCGTGGCAAACGCGTGGCGCCGGGCGTGCGTTTCCTGGTCATCCCGGCGTCGAGCGAGGTGCTCAAGGCGGCGTTGGCGCAGGGCTACATCCAGGACTTTGTCGAGGCGGGCGCAGTGATTGGCGTGCCAGGCTGTGGGCCGTGCATGGGCAACCACATGGGCATCCCCGCGCCGGGCGAAGTGACCATCTCCAGCGCCAACCGCAACTTCCGCGGGCGCATGGGGACAGCGGATTCCGAGATTTATCTGGCGAATCCGGCGGTGGTGGCGGCTGCTGCTGTTGCAGGCGTCATCGCCGATCCCAGGGAGATTGGATAGCATCCGCAGATTTCATAGAGAAATCTACACCGCCGTTTCTCTGCGAAATCTGCGTAATCTGCGGTTCATTCAATGCTGTTTAGATCCGCAGATTTCGCTGATTGCGCAGAGAACTACAGGCGGGCGAACAATCTACGCCACCTGTAGTTCGAATGAAGTTTCAACGTGAGTCAACCTTATGCACATTTATGGTCGCGCCTGGAAATACGGCGACAACATCAACACCGACGTGATTTTTCCGGGGAAGTACACCTACACCGTCACCGAGCGGGCGGAGATCGCGCAGCACGCGTTGGAAGACCTCGATCCGACCTTCGCCGCGAATGTGCAGCCCGGCGACGTGATCGTAGGCGGGCGCAACTTCGGCTGCGGGTCGAGCCGTGAGCAGGCCGCCACCTGCCTGGTCTACAACGGCGTCGGCGCCATCATTGCCGTGAGCTTCAGCCGCATCTTCTACCGCAATGCACTCAACAATGGCCTGCTGGCGCTTGCCTGCCCGGAGGCCGCAGCGGCGATCCAGCCCAGCGAGCATGTGACCATCGACGCCGAGCGCCACGTCATCCGCTGCGCCGCCGGCGAGTTCGCGTTTCCGCCGCTCAGCGCCAGCGTCATGGGCATCGTCGAAGCGGGTGGGCTGGTGGAATACGTCAAGCGCAAACTGGCGGTGGCGGCGTGAAGCTGCGCAACTTGCTGCTGCGGGCGGCGCGGCGCGGCTATGATCTCTGGCTTGTCGTAGCGCGCCCGGTGACGCCTTCGGTGCGCATCTTGCTCGTGCGCGATGGTAGGACGCTGCTGATCCACCACTCCTACGCCAGCAAGTGGTACTTTCCTGGTGGCGGCGTCAAGCGCGGCGAGTCGCTGGCGGCGGCGGCCGTGCGGGAGGCGTGGGAGGAGGTCGGCGCGGTCGTGCAGGGCGAGCCGCGCTTGCTGGGTCTCTACCTGGGCAACCACAACAGGCGCAGCGACCACGTCGCCGTCTATGTTAGCGAAGATTTCACGCTGGGCGACCATCCGCCGCAGACGTGGGAGATCGAAGGCTGCGCCTGGTTCAGCCTCACCAACCTGCCGCCAAACATGCAAAGTGCGTGCCGAAAACGGGTGGGTGAGTATCTGGCGGGTGGTGGGCCGTATCATGGGGATTGGTGAGATTGGGAGATTGGGGGATTAGGAGATTAAGAGATTGGGAGATTGGCGACGCTGGCCAGCGCACGAATCCCTCAATCGCCTAATCGCACAATCGCCTAATCTCCAATCTCCAGTCTCAATGAAAGTGCAACGCAATGGACACAACACTTTTCTTTCGTGGATTATTGCTTGGCTTTGCAATTGCCGCACCGGTCGGGCCGATTGGCTTGCTGGTGATTCAACGCACGCTCAATAGCGGCCGGTTGGTGGGGCTGTTCTCCGGGCTGGGTGCAGCGACGGCGGATGCGATTTATGGCGCCATTGCGGCGTTTGGCTTGAGCCTGCTCACTGCCTTTCTGGTGGAGCAGCAACTGTGGCTGGGGCTGGCTGGCGGGCTGTTTCTGTGTTATCTGGGCGTGCGCACCGTCACCGCGCCGCCGGCGGAACACGCCGCCGCCGTTGCCAGCCACGGATTGCTCGGCGCGTGGAGCACGACGCTGGCGCTGACGCTGACCAACCCGATGACGATTCTGGCCTTCATCGCCATCTTTGCGGGCGCGGGGCTGGCGACCGCAGGCGGCGACACGCTGGCGGCGCTGCTGCTGGTGGCGGGCGTCTTTCTCGGCTCGGCGGCGTGGTGGCTGCTGCTGTCGGGCGGCGTCTCGCTGCTGCGCGGCTTCGTCAATGCGCGGGCGCTGCGCTGGATCAACTGGATTGCGGGCGGGGTGGTCATTGCGTTTGGCGTGCTTGCGATTTTGCGCGGGATTGGGTGGATGTAGAAAGAGATTGGGAGATTAAGGGATTACGAGATTGAGGGATTGCCGCACACAAGCACGAATCTCCAATCTCCTAATCTCTTAATCTCCCTTGAACGAGGAGACACGATGTCGGAACGAACCTATCGCATTGCCTTGATTCCTGGCGACGGCGTCGGCAAAGAGGTCGTGCCGGCGGCGCGGCAGGTGCTGGAGGCGCTGCCGCTGGCCTTTGACTTCACACCGCTCGATGCCGGCTGGGAAGTCTTCGAGCGCACGGGCACCGCGCTGCCACAGCGCACCGCGTCGGTGATCCGCAGTTGTGACGGCGCCATCTTCGGCGCCACGCAGTCGCCCAGCCAGAAGGTCGAGGGCTACGCCAGCCCGATCCTGGCGCTGCGCAAACAACTCGACCTCTACGCCAACCTGCGCCCGGTTGTCTCGATGCCTGTGCCCGGCAGCCGTCCCGGCATCGACATGCTCATCGTGCGCGAGAACACCGAATGCCTCTACGTCAAGCAGGAGCGGCTGGAGGACAATGGCGACACCGCCGTCGCCCAGCGCGTCATCACCCGCCGTGCGTCGGAGCGCATCGCACGCAAGGCGTTTGCGATGGCGCGGGCGAGAAAGAGAGATTGGGAGATTGGGAGATTGGGAGATTGGAGATTGGCGAACGAATCTCCAATCTCCAATCTCCCAATCTCTCAATCGCATAATCGCACACCGCTGGTGACTGTCGTCCACAAAGCCAACGTCCTCAGCCTGACGGACGGGCTGTTTCGGGAGGCGTGCCTGGCCGTGGCGCAGGAGTTCCCCGACGTGCAGGTGGAGGAGCAGATTGTCGACTCGATGATCTACCGCATGATCCGCGAGCCGGAACGCTACGACGTGATCGTGGCGCCCAACCTCTACGGCGACATCCTCAGCGATGCGGCGGCGGCGCTGGTGGGCGGGCTGGGGCTGGCGCCGAGCGCCAACGCCAGCGACAACTTCACACTCGTCGAGCCGGTGCATGGCAGCGCGCCGGACATTGCGGGCAAAGGGCTGGCGAATCCCTGCGCGGCGATCCTGGCGGCGGCGCAACTGCTCGAAGCGCTGGGCGAAAGCGAAGCCGCCCAACGCATCCAGCGCGCCGTCTATCACACGCTGGCGGGTGGAATCTGGTCGGCGGATTTGGGCGGAACGGCGGGGACGGAAGCGATGGCGACGGCGATTATTGGGAGATTAAGAGATTAAGAGATTGGGAGACTGGAGATTGGAGATTCGTGCTCGGGTGGGGCAATCGCTTAATCGCCCAATCTCGCAATCGCCCAATCTCGCAATCGCCCAATCTCGCAATCGCCCAATCTCGCAATCGCCCAATCTCGCAATCGCCCAATCTCGCAATCGCCCAATCTCCAATCTCTACTCTCCAATCTCAACAAACATTTTCAGTAACTATTCAGGCTAAGTACCAGTTGGTATGACAGTCAAACAAAACGCAAAGGAAAAACTAACAGTTGTCGGATAAGATTAAGCACTATGGCACGATTACCTAGATTGACGCGTGAGCAGCTAGAG
>Ga0209398_1000766_pt1 | contig 18660 bp, 17 predicted proteins | sample AshMeaBigSpring_FD_184125 | JGI IMG/M metagenome (GOLD analysis project Ga0209398, IMG submission 184125) | Groundwater microbial communities from Big Spring, Nevada to study Microbial Dark Matter (Phase II) - Ash Meadows Big Spring (SPAdes)... | ecosystem: Environmental > Aquatic > Deep... | reverse complement strand
CGAGGTTGCGGTTTGCGCCAGGGCCACCCCAGGGCAGCGCCGAACCGCGTGTCGCGCGATGGACCGGGATCGGGCGGTCGCGATCTCTAACAATCTGGCGACGACGGCCTATGCCGGCTTGGTTTCGCTGGCTTAGTGCATTAGAATACGCTTATGTAATGAACATATGGAGTAGCCCCATGTTCACTTGTAAGCTGATGCGCTCTGCTGTTCTGGTTGCCGCAACCCTGCTGGTCTCCGGGGTGCTGCTCGAGATCCTGGCCCAGACGACACCCTATGCCGTACCTGCCACCCACTTCGCCCTGCTGGCCGTGCTGGCCAGCGTCGGGGTGATGCTGGTTGCCTTCCTGCTCGGCCTCCTGCCGGCGCGCCTGACACATCTCGACGAGTGCCAGCACTGAGACCCTCAGGTGGCCGCAGCCCCAGTGGGTGGCAGGCCTGCTGATCGTCGCAGGGGTTTGATCCGGGTCCTCAGTCCTGGCTCGCTCCCTTGGCCCGCCATTGGAAATGGCTGAGAAGTCTGGACCTTAGGGTCTTCTCCTTGTGCTTGCCAGCGGCGGCCACCCGCCGCTCGGCCACGCCGATGAGGGTCTCCTGGGCCCCCTTGGCGGTCTCGTCCGCCGCGCGACGCTGGACATAGGTCCCGTCGGGCTGCATGTCCCAGGCCGAGCGCTGGTCGGCAAGCTGCACGTCCAGGACCAGGCGCAGCTCCTGGCGCAGCTCCGGGCTCTCCACCGGGGCGTGGACCTCGACGCGGCTCTCCAGGTTGCGCCCCATCATGTCCGCCGAGCCGATGAAGTACTCCTCGTCGCCGCCGTTGCGGAAGTACATGATCCGCCCGTGCTCCAGGAAGCGCCCGACGATGCTCACCACCCGCGCCTTCTCGCTCAGCCCCGGGATGCCGGGGCGGAAGCGGCAGGTGTCGCGCACCACCAGGTCCACCTTGACCCCTGCCCGGCTCGCCCTGTAGAGGGCGCGAACGACGTCCTTGTCCTCGATGGCGTTCATCTTCATCTGCACATGGCCGTCACCGTTGCGCTCCTGGTGTTGGATCTCCCGGGCGATGCGCTCCAGGATGCCGCTCTTCAGCGTATAGGGGGCGGCGAGGATCTTGCGGTAGGCCGGGGGTGGAGAGTAGCCGGTGAGGTAGTTGAACAGCTCCGTGAGGTCCTGGCCAATGGCCTCGTCGCAGCCCAGCATGCCGAAGTCCGTGTAGAGCTTGGCGGTCCCGCCGTGATAGTTGCCGGTGCCGATGTGGTAGTAGCGGCGAAGTTGCGAGTAGTCGCGGCGCACGATGAAGATCAGCTTGCTGTGGGTCTTGAGCCCCATGACGCCGTAGGTGACGTGAATCCCCTCCGCTTCCAGGCGTCGCGCCCAACCGATGTTGGCCGCCTCGTCGAAGCGCGCCTTGAGCTCCACCAGGACCGCCACCTGCTTGCCATTGCGCGCCGCCTCCACTAGGGAGTCGAGGATGGCCCCGCCGGAGGTGCGGTACAGCGTCATCTTGATGGCCAGGACCTTGGGGTCCTCGGCAGCGGTGCGCAGGAAACGCTCCACGGTGGTGGAAAAGGATTCGTAGGGGTGCTGCAGGAGCAAAGGCCCCTTCTCGCGGATGATGTGGAAGATATTGCGCCTGTCGTTGGCCAGGGCCGGGTGGTCGACGGGGCGGTGAGGGGCGTCATGCAGGTCGGGGATGTCGAGGAAGGCCAGCTCGAAGAGGTCGCGCAGGGCCATCATCCCCTCGACATCGAAGACGTCCTGCTCCTCGTTGAGTCCCAGCTCCGCCGCCAGCATGCCGCGGTGGACCGGGTCCATCCCGGCCTGGGCCTCCAGGCGGACGATGGGGGCGAAGTGGCGCTCGCGCAGCTCCGTCTCGATCAGCTCCAGCAGGTCGTTGGCCGCCTCCTGGGACGGCTCGACGATGGCGTTGCGCGAGACCCGGAACAGGGCGCAGGTGGCGATCTCCATCCCCGGAAACAGCATATCCAGGTTCTCGACGATGAGGTCGTCGAGGGTCACGAAGGTGTGCTTGCCATCGACCTGGATGAGGCGCTTCGACACCTCCTTGCCCACCGGTACCTTGACCCTCGCCATGTAGGTCTCGGTGCCGCCGGGGAAGCGCAGGGTCACCAGCAGATTCAGGGCCAGGTTGGAGATAAAGGGGAATGGGTGGGCCGGGTCCATGGCCAGCGGGGTTAGCATGGGGAAGATGTTGGTGGAGAAGTGCTCACGCAGGCGCGCCTGGGCATCAGCGGACAGGTCCTTGACCCTGACCAGGCGGATGTTCCTGGCCTCCAGGAGCGTCATGAGCTCGTCGAAGATGCGCTTCTGATCGACCTGGATCTCGCGAATCACCGCCTGGCAGTCGCGGATCTGCTCGGTGGGGGTGCGCCCGTCCAGCGAGGGGGTGTGCACCCCGGCGGCGATCTGCTGCTTCAGCCCCCCGATGCGTTTCATGAAGAACTCATCGAGGTTGTTGCTGACGATGGCGAGGAACTTGACCCGCTCCAGCAGCGGGTTGCGGGGATCATCGGCCTCGTGCAGGACACGCCGGTTGAAGGCGAGCCAGGTCAGCTCCCGGTTGAGGTAGAGGGACGGGTCGTCGAGGGCGATGCCCTCCCCTGGCGTATGGTGTGCCGCGAGCTGAGCGCTGGGTGCAGCCGGCTCGCCGACATCGCCCTCCAAGCCGTCGTCCAGGTCGCTCTGCGGGTCCTTGTCGGCATCGTTCATCGCGGGTTACTCGCTGCGTTGGTGGTGGATGCCGATTTTAGCAAGGCCCCGACGGCACCGTGCGCGGGTTGTGAGCGTGCGGTCAGCCATGGGCGACGGCCAGGGCCGATGCCCTGGTCTGATAATCGGCCCCGGCGGTGATGGCGAAGGGTCCCTCCCGGATGGCGCCGGGCTTTTCAATCCGCCGCGCCCCTGGGACGCCTGTTATCGGCGATCTCTGGTCCCTGGGTGTGCTGTATCATCGGCTTTCGCCTCTGGGCCAGCCGAGGGTCCGGCGCCGGCCGCGGCGGGCGCGCCTGGATCCCCCGGCCGGGGTCCCCGGACCCCCCAGGCGGGCCATCCCCATGGCCTCGGCCTGAGCCCGGGCAAACGATGGCGAGGTGCAGATGACCGGCTTCGTGGACAAGCTGAGGCTCAAGGGGCAGGCGGAGGAAGACACCTGGTTTGCGCGCCACGATCGCGAGCTGGTGGAGGCCATGCACCGCCGGGGCGGTGGGCTGGAGGTCGTATCCGGCGGCCAGACCGGGGTGGACCGCGCCGCCCTGGACGCCGCCCTCGGACTGGGGCTAAAGGTCGGGGGCTGGTGCCCCGAGGGCCGGCGGGCCGAGGACGGCCCCATTGCCGCCCGTTACCCATTGCGCGACACGCCGACCGCCGACTATGCCCAGCGTACCGAGTGGAATGTTCGCGACTCGGACGCGACCCTGATCCTCTATCGGGGCGAGCTCACCGGCGGCAGTGCCCGCACCGCAGGGCATGCGCGAGAGTGGGGGCGTCCGCTGCTGGCCCTGGACCTGGTCGCGCATCCCGACCCGGCCGTGGCGGCCGATTGGGCGCGCCGCCATGGGGTGCGGGTCCTAAATGTCGCCGGGCCCAGGGAATCCGGCGCCCCCGGGATCTATGCGGAGGCCAGGGCCTGGCTGGACGCCTGCCTGAGGCTGGCCACCTCGACCCCGGTCCAGGAGGGCGGCGGTCCCGGGGGCGCCGGCGTCTCGCCGGCCCTGGGTTCCCCGGCGTCTCGCCGGGGTTAGGGAAGAGGCCTTTGGGGGCCACCCTGTTCCAGCCAGCGAAGGATCCTGTCCGTCTGTCCCAGGCCCGCCGGAGTATCAATATCGGTTTCCCCGCACGCTGATGACCCTGCTGCTTGCCATCCTCACCCCCTTCCTCGGGGCCGCCCTGATCGCCTGGTTCAGGCACCGGGGGCGCTTGCGTTTTGCCACCTCGGCTGGGGTGACGACCCTGGTCGCCCTTGTCTGCCTGGCCCCGGTCCTGCCAGGGGCCTTCGGCGGCGAGACCCTGGTCTGGCGCCTGCCTTGGGTGCCTTCGCTTGGCCTCGATCTCGCCCTGCGCCTGGATGGGCTGGGGCTGCTCTTCGGCCTGATGATCTTGGGGATCGGGCTGCTGGTGATCCTCTATGCCCGCTACTACCTCTCCCCCCAGGACGACATGGGGCGTTTCTACGCCAGCCTGCTCTTCTTCATGGGGGCCATGCTGGGGCTGGTCCTGGCGGAGAACGTCCTGCTCCTGCTGGCCTTCTGGGAGCTGACCAGCCTGTCGTCCTTTCTGCTCATCAGCTTCTGGCAGGGGCGGGCGGACGCCCGCAACGGGGCGCGGCTCGCCCTGACCATCACCGGCGCCGGCGGCCTGGCCCTGCTCGGCGGTCTCCTGCTGCTCGGGCACATGGCCGGCAGCTTCGAGCTCTCGGTGATCCTGACCTCCGGCGATGCCATTCGCGCCCACCCCTGGTACCTGCCGAGCCTGGTCCTGATCCTGCTCGGGGCCTTCACAAAATCGGCCCAGTTCCCCTTCCACTTCTGGCTCCCCAACGCCATGGCCGCCCCCACCCCGGTCTCCGCCTACCTGCACTCGGCGACCATGGTCAAGGCCGGGGTCTTCCTCTTGGCCCGGCTCTTCCCGGCCCTGTCCGGGACCCCGGAGTGGTCCTGGCTGGTGGGCGGGACCGGGCTCGCGACCCTGCTGGTGGGGGCCTCCATCGCCCTGTTCCAACACGATCTCAAGGGGCTCCTGGCCTATTCGACCATCAGCCACCTGGGGCTCATCACGCTCCTCTTCGGCATCGGGACCCCGCTCGCGGCGGTCGCCGGCATCTTCCACATCATCAACCACGCCACATTCAAGGCGTCGCTGTTCATGGCCGCCGGCATCATCGACCACGAGACCGGCACCCGGGACATGCGCAGGATCAATGGCCTGTGGCGCTGGATGCCGTATACGGGGCTGCTCGCCATGGTCGCCTCCGCCGCCATGGCCGGGGTGCCCCTGTTCAATGGCTTCCTCTCCAAGGAGATGTTCTTCGCCGAGGCGGTGGGCGCCGCCGCCGATGCCCGCTACGGCTGGGCCCTGCCGGCGGCGGTGACCCTGGCGGGCGTCTTCGCCGTGGCCTACTCATACCGTTTCATCCACGATGTCTTCTTCAACGGCGAGCCCGTCGATCTGCCCAAGACCCCACACGAGCCGCCGCGCTGGATGAAGGTCCCGGTGGAGATCCTGGTGGCCATCTGCCTTCTGGTGGGGATAGCCCCGGCCCTGACCGTGGAGCCCCTGCTGGCCGTGGCCGCCGGCGGGGCACTCCAGGGGCCGGTGCCGGACCACGACCTGGCCATCTGGCACGGCCTCAGTCCGGCCCTGTGGATGAGCGTCGTTGCCCTGATCGGCGGCCTGCTGCTCTACGCAGGGCGCCGGCCCCTGTTCGCCCTGAACGCAGCCTGGGGCGGGCGCTGGTCGGCCCGGGCCATCTACGATGCCGGTCTGGGGGGCCTTTTCGCCCTGGCCCGGGTCATCACCCGCGGCCTGGATAGCGGCTCGCTGCGGCGGATGCTGGCGCTGCTCATCGGCTCGGCCCTGGTCCTCGGCTACGCCGGCTACCTGGGCGGCAGCGGCGACCTCACCGGTCCCTTGGCCCAGACCGCGGTGGGCCCCGGCGAGCTGGCGGCGGTCCTTGCCGGGGCCCTGGTCCTGCTGGTCGCCTCGGTCGCCGCGGCCTGGCATTACCGACACCGCCTGGTGGCGGTGATCCTCCTCGGGGCCGTGGGGTTGGTGGTGAGCCTGGCCTTCGCCACCTTCTCCGCCCCGGATCTGGCACTGACCCAGCTCTCGGTGGAGGTGGTGACCGTCATCCTGCTCTTGCTCGCCCTGTACTTCCTGCCCCAGGGAGACCCACCGGAGCCAGTGACCCGCTGGGGCCGGCTGCGCGGCTGGCGCGACCTGGCCCTGGCGGGGGCGGCCGGCTTGGGGGTCGGGGGTCTGGCCTGGGGGGTGCTCACCAGGCCCTATGAGTCGCTCGCCCCGTATTTCCTGGCCAACAGCGTACCGAGGGGGGGCGGGGCCAACGTGGTCAATGTCATCCTGGTGGACTTCCGCGGCTTCGACACCCTGGGGGAGATCACGGTCCTGGCCTTGGCGGCGCTCGGGGTCTCGGCCATGCTGGCGGGGCTGCGCCTGACCGGTCCGGCGAGGGACGCCGCAGGGCGCCCCTGGGACCCGGACCCGCACCCGGCCATCATGGCGCTGCTCACCCGGATCCTGCTGCCACTGGCCCTGGCGGTGGCGGTCTTCGTGCTGTTGCGGGGCCACCAGCTACCGGGCGGGGGCTTCATCGCCGGGCTCATCACGGCGGTGGCGCTGATCATGCAGTACCTGGCCAACGGGGTGGCCTGGACCCGAGCCAGGCTGCCGCGGGATCTCAATCCCGTCATTGCCGCCGGCGTCCTGCTGGCCGCCGGGACCGGCATCGCGAGCCTGGCCCTGGGCCACCCCTTCCTCAGCTCCGCCTTCGGTCACTTCCACCTGCCGGTGCTGGGGGACCTGGAGCTGGCCTCGGCCATGGCCTTCGATCTGGGGGTCTATCTGGTGGTGGTCGGGGCGACCCTGGTGATCCTGGTGGGGCTCGGTCTGATCTCGACCCTGTACGAAGGAGAGGGGAGGCGCCGATGGAGGCCCTGATGGCGGTCGTCATTGGCACCCTGACCGCCCTCGGGGTGTGGCTGATCCTGCGGGAGCGGACCTTCCCCGTGGTCCTGGGGCTGACCCTGCTGTCCTATGCGGTCAACCTATTCCTCTTCGGCATGGGGCGGCTGACCATGGGTCGCCCGCCGGTGATCGCCGCCGGGGCCCCCGGCTATGCGGACCCGCTGCCCCAGGCCCTGGTCCTGACCGCCATCGTCATCGGCTTTGCCATGACCGCCTTCGTTGTTACCCTGGCGCTGAAGGCCAGGGCCGAGCTGGGGGACGACCGGGTGGATGCGGGCGAGGGGGACGGCGAGCCTTGAGCCACCTGCCCATAGCCCCGATCCTGGTCCCCCTGCTGGCGGGGGCCCTGATGCTGCTCCTGCCCCGGCAGGGACTCCGCCGCGCCCTGGGCATTGCCGCGGTCGTCGCCCAGCTTGGCCTGGCCCTGGCCCTGCTGGAACGGACGGCGGACGGGACCTCCCTCGTCTATGCCCTGGGGGCCTGGCCGGCACCCTTCGGCATCGTCCTGGTGGCGGACCGGCTGGCCGCCTGGCTCCTGGTCACCGCGGCCCTGGTCGCCCTCTGCGCCCTGCTCTATGCCCTGCGGGGCGAGGACGATGCGGGGCCCCACTTCCATGCCCTGTACCAGTGGCAGCTCCTCGGGCTAAACGGGGCCTTCCTCACCGGGGACCTGTTCAACCTCTTCGTGTCCTTCGAGATCCTGCTCATTGCCTCCTACGCGTTGCTGCTCCACGGGGCCCCCAGCCCGGCCCGCACCCGGGCCGGCCTGCACTTTGTGGTGGTCAACCTGCTGGGGTCCAGCCTCTTCCTCATCGCGGTGGGGACCCTCTACGGGGTGCTTGGGACCCTCAACATGGCCGATCTGGCGGTCAAGGTCGCCGCCACCCCGCCGGAGTCCGTGGGCCTGGTGCGGGCGGCCGGGCTGCTGCTGTTCGGGGTCTTCGCCCTCAAGGCGGCGTTACTCCCCCTGCATCTGTGGCTGCCCGCGGGCTATGCCCGGACCGGCGCCCCGGTGGCCGCCCTGTTCGCCATCATGACCAAGGTCGGGGCCTACAGCATCCTGCGGGTCTTCGTGCCCATCTTTGGGCCGGGCGCCGGGCCCTTGGCGGACCTCGCGCAGCCCTGGCTCCTGCCCCTGGCCCTGGCGACCCTGGCCGCGGGCGCCCTCGGGGCCCTGGCCGCCACCGGGCTCAGGCGTCAGGTCGCCTATCTGGTGGTCGCCTCCGTCGGCTCGCTGCTCACCGCCTTCGGGCTGGGCAGTGCCGCGGGGATCGCCGCCGGGCTCTACTATCTCCCCCACAGCACCTTCGCCGCCGCCGCCCTCTTCCTGCTCGCGGACATCATCGCCAAGGGGCGCGGCGATCTGGGCGATCGCCTAGATCCTGGGCCCGCGGTGCCTGGTGCCGTGACCCTGGGGGCCCTGTTCTTCGTCCTGGCGGTGGCCATGGTGGGGTTGCCGCCGCTGTCGGGCTTTCTCGGCAAGGCCCTGACCCTGAAGGCCGCCCTGGGGCATGCCATGCTGCCTTGGGTGATCGGGGTGGTCCTGGTCGCTGGGCTGTGTGCCCTGATCGCCCTGGCCCGCACCGGCAGCCTGCTGTTCTATCGGGCCGAGCCTTGGTCCGAGCCGGCACCCGGGCCGAATGCTTGGGTCTTGGCACCGGTCCTCGGCCTGGTGGCCCTGATCCTGGGCCTCACCCTGTTCGCCGGACCCCTCTCCGACCTCACCCTGGCCATGGCCGGGGACCTGTTGGACCCGGCCGCGCAGGGCCGCGCCGTCCTGGGTCAAGGTGCTCTATGATGCGACGCCTGCTGCCCCACCCCTTGCTGTCCCTGGCCGTGACCCTGGTCTGGCTCCTGCTGGTCAACAGCCTGAGCCCTGGCCAGGTCGTCCTCGGCCTGATCCTTGGCCTGGCGCTCCCCTTGATTGCAGGTCCCTTCTTGTCGCAGCCGATGGCCATCCGCAGGCCCCTAACCCTCCTGCGCTTCCTCGCCGTGGTCGCCTACGACATCGTCACCGCCAACATCGCCGTGGCGCGCCTCATCCTGAGTCCAGGGCGACCGGTCCGCCCTGCCTTCGTGGTCCTGCCCCTGACCCTGAGGACAGATCTCGCCATCAGCCTGCTGGCCAATACCATCTGCCTGACCCCGGGGACCGTCTCCGCCCGACTCTCGCTGGACCAGCAGGAGCTGCTGATCCACGCCCTGGACCTGGACGACCCCCAGGCCCTGGTGGAGACCATCCGGCGCCGCTACGAGACCCCCCTGCGGGAGGTTTTCGAGCTATGCTGAGCCTCGCCGTCCCCATCGCCCTGGCCCTGGTGGCCGTCGCCGGGCTGCTGAGCGCCTGGCGCCTGCTGCGCGGCCCCAGCGTCCCCGATCGCATCCTGGCCCTCGACACCCTCTACATCGACGCCATCGCCCTGCTGGTCCTGCTCGGCATCCACCTGGGCAGCGCCCTCTACTTCGAGGCGGCCCTGCTCATCGCCCTGATGGGCTTCGTCGGCACCGTGGCCCTGTGCAAATACCTGCTGCGCGGCGACATCATCGAGTGATTGCCATGCTGGACCTGCTCCTCTCCCTCCTGATCCTGACCGGGGCCCTGTTCACCCTGGTGGGCTCGCTGGGTCTGGCCCGGCTGCCGGACTTCTACACAAGGCTGCACGCCCCAACCAAGGCCACCACCCTGGGGGTCGGCAGCCTACTCATCGCCTCCGCCATCTACTTCAGCACCCGCGGGGAGGGGATCAGCGTCCATGAGGTCCTGGTGACCCTGTTCCTCTTCATCACCGCCCCGGTGAGCGCGCACCTGCTGTCACGGGCGGCACTCCACCTCAAGCTCAGGTCCATCGCGCCTCTGCCGGGCGCCGATAGCCCGCGTAGGGCGGAACCCGATAGCGGTTCCGCCACCTAGGCGGGTAACGCCTCGGCGGACCGCCCAGCGGACATCCGGTCTACGAGCTTGCAGACTGACTCATCCGTGCCGATGGTGGGCGCTCAAGGGACCTCAGGGCGGCGGTCCCGCCGGCCTGGGCGGCGCTTATGGCAGGGGCCTCTCCCCCCAGACCGCGTAGACGGGGTCGGAGTGGATAAGGCGATCGGCGTACTTGTCGTCCGCAGGGCGCGGTAGCCCGCGCAGGGACCAGGTCTCAAGGCCGCTGAACAGGCCGGACTCCAGAAAATACTCCAGCACCAGCCCGGGGCGCTCGCCCTCGTGGATGCCCTCCCAGAGCCGGATGGCCTTGGTGGGGAACCAACGGTTGGAGAAGGTGACGATGAAGCGCCCGCCGGGTGCCAGGACGCGGGCGACCTCGCGGAAGACGGCGAAGGGCTGGGTCAGGTACTCGACGGACACGGTGCATACTACGGCGTCGAAGGCGGCATCGGGGAAGGGCAGGCTGGGGTCCTGGTTGAGGTCCCGAATGACCAGCTCGGCGAGGGCGGTGTTGGTGTCGAGCTCCTCTGGGTTCATCCCGAGGCCGGTGACCCTGGAGGACCCCAGGCCCGGGGGGAGGTGGGAGTGCCAGCTCGCCATCAGGTCCAGGATGCGCGCCCCTTCCGGGATCAGGCGCCCGTAGAGGGCCGAGATCTCGCCGATGGCGGTGCGATCGATGTGGTCCACCAGCCTCGGGCCGGCGTAGAAGTGGCTGTCCGGGCGTGGGTCCTGGCGGTGGAAGGGCCCGTCGGACCAGAAGTCGGTGGGCCGACCGCGCCAGCGCGCCTGCATCCCGGGGCCGCCGGCAGTCACCAAATCGGCGACCTCGATGCAGCGCCCGCCACGCTCGTCCCCCTGGGCCCAGATCGCCTCGATGGTGCAACCGAGCGCCAGTGGTCTGCCCGCCAGGGGGTTATTGAGGTCGGCCAGCAGGCCTTCGGTGGTGACCTCGGCAATGCGGAATGGCTGGCGGTCGGCGCGATAAACCCCTTCCACCCCCTCCAGCATGCCCCTGGGGTAGAAGCGCCCTGCCCTCGGTTGGATAGTGCCGCGCCCGGCGAAGCGGCGGTCGAACTGCGCGTGACGCACGCGCTTGATCTCTGCCTCCTGATGGGCGGGGATTAGCTCCCCCGGGGCGAAGGCATGGGCGGCCCTATGCCCCACCGGCTGGCCCATGATCTGGTGCTCGATCTCGGGCGGGAGTATGTCGCGCCAAAGGTTGAGCTTGCCGGCGAAAAGGGTCTCGGTGTGGTGGGCCAGCTCGCAGGCCCAGTCCAGGTCGAAGCGCAGGGCGGCCATGGCCTGGGGGCTGGTGCGCTCAAGTGGCCGGCGCTGGGTCTCGATGCCGCCGGCTTGCGGGCCTGCCGCCTCGTCGTACAGGGGTGTGGTCAGCTCCATGGGGTGCGCGGCCTCCGCGGGTGGTTATCCAGGAGCCTGCGGAATTGGGGGCCGGACAGGTCCTGGTCAAGGCCGCCGCAAGGGGTGGACAGGGCCGCGCAGGCGCAGGGCAGGGGGCATAGGCCGCCGCCTGCCGGGGTCAGGAGGTCGAGCGCCCCCTGCGGGGCTCGGCCCCTCCGCCCGAGACGATGCGCAGCCGCTGCCCCGGGAGCAGAGGGTCGTTGCGCCCCATGCCGTTCCAAGAGGCCAGGTCGTCCCGACTGACCTGGTGGTCCCTGGCGACGCTGCTCAGGGTATCGCCGCCCTTGACCGTATAGACCGAGCTGCGACCCGCGACCGTGGAGGCCGTCCCCGACAGCTCCACCCCCGGGATGACCAACAGGGTACCCGGGGCGACCCGATCGGACTTGAGGCCGTTGGCCGAGCGCAGCTCTGCGGTGCTGACACCCAGGCGCCGGGCAATGCTCGCAAGGCTCTCCCCCTTGCGGGTGCGATAGCTGTCCCTGGCGCTCACCGCCACCGCGGGGCGCACCACCGGGGCCGTCGCGCCCCCGGCCAGCTGCAGCTGTAACCTCTGCCCTGTCCCGGCCGGGACCAGCAGGGTGTGGGGACCGCTGGGCTGGGTCTTGCCCCGCTTCAGGCCGGGGTTGAGGTGGCTCAGTGCCGCTGGGCTGATCTGCGCCAGGCGGGCCGCCTGGCCCAGGTCGACCTGGCGGGTCGCATGCACGAGCTCGAGCTGCGGTTGATCCGGTAATTTGGGCATGGCCAGTCCGTGCCGGGCCGGGGCGGCCACCACCTGGGCGATGGCCAGCAGTTGGGGGACATAGCTCTCGGTCTCTGCCGGCAGATTCAGGGACCAGAAGTCGGTGGGTTTGCCCCGACTGCGGTTCGCCTGTTGGGCCGCACGGACGCGCTCAGGGCCGCAGTTGTAAGCGGCGATGGCCAGCGCCCAGTCGCCGCCGAGGTCCTTGTGCAGGCCCTCCAGGTACGCCAGGGCCGCCCGGGTCGAGGCGACGATGTCGTTGCGCCCGTCGTACCAGTCGTTCTGGGCCAGGCCCATCAGGGTCCCCGTGGAGGGGATGAACTGCCACATCCCGGATGCGGCCTTGGGGGAGAGCGCCCTTGGGTTGTAGCTGCTCTCGACCTCCGGCAGCAGGGCCAGCTCCATGGGCAGCCCGCGCCGCTCGATCTCCCGGACGATCATGTGGAGATAGGGTTGCGCACGCCGCGAGAGGCGTGTGAGATAATCCGGCTGGCTCTGCAAGGCCCTGACCCTGGAGTCGATGCGGGGGGTCTGGGGGACCTTGATGGCCATTCGGGCCCGAACCCGTTCCCAGAGGTCGCCCGAGCCCCCGGTGGAGGCGATGGGCGCCAGGGGGTCCGCTGGCGACCGGCCGGTTGCGGGCCCACCCTGGCCCCTGACCCGGATCTGCACGTCGGGGGCGGGCCTGACGTAGCCGTAAGCACGAGCGGAGACCCCATTGGGGTCATAGTGACCCGCATCGAGATCGTCACGCGCTGCCTGCCCGGCACAGCCGGCGAGGATGGGCAGGGCGAGTATGGTCGTGAGCCGAAGGAGGGGCGAGGCGGGCATAGGCGGTTCGTCTCGAAGTTCTGGGCAGGGGCCCGGATCGCGGCGCCCCGCGGGATGCCTGGCCGGATCGGCGCACCCAGCGCACACCGCTGCCGGGCCCAACCGAACTCAGTGCAGGGCTCGGCGCACGGGACCGTCGCGGCCTGCCCTGGTATCGGTCCCGGCCGCCCCAACGCTCCTCAGCTGGCGGCCTCACAAGGGGCCATTGCGACCGGATATTGGTTTCTGGGACTTGCCGGCGGCCGACCCACCGGCTGCGCCTTTTTGGAGTTAGCCATTATTTTCAAAAACTTTCGCGCGGGAATATACCGAATGGTCCCGGGTATTTCCAGCCCGGGGATCTACTTGCCTTGCCCGGCTGTCCAGGCGCCGCGGTTCACATGAGCATGTGCCGGGGTCAGGGCGCCCCCCTGGTGCACCTCGATGACTGGTACGCCACGCCCCTGGGTGCCGAGGTGGCGCTGGCCGAGGCCGCCGCTGTGGAACGTCAGCTCGAGGTGGTGATCGGCTACTACCTGATCCAGATCGGGGTGGCCGGGGTCTTCGGCGGTGTGGGCGACGCCCGGATTCGGCGCCGCATCCAGCTACCGGCGACGGCGCGCCCTAGTGTCCCCGGGCTCCAGGCCGCCGCCGAGCCCGGCTTCCTGCCCATCGCCTCGGACAGCGTCGATGCGGCCCTGCTGCCCCACACCCTGGACCTCGTGGCCGACCCCCAGGCGGCCCTGCGTGAGGTGGAGCGGGTGCTGATCCCCGAGGGGCGCGTGGTGGTGGTCGGTTTTAACGCCCTGAGCCTCTGGGGGGCCTGGGGGTTGGTGGGGCAGAGTCGTGGCAGGGTACCTTGGTGTGGTCGCTTCCTCACCCCTTTCCGGGTGCGCGACTGGCTTACGCTGCTCGGATTCCAGGTGGAGGCCCAGGAGATGCTCGTCTTTCGTCCCCCCTGGCGGCGCGCCGCCCTCCGTCAGGGCGCCGCCTTGATGGATACCCTGGGCGCCCGCTTCTGGCCCATGCTGGGCGGCGTCTACGTCATTCGCGGCGTCAAGCGGGTGGCGACCCTCACCCCGCTGCGCCCATCCTGGGCCCAACGTCGCGCCTTGCTGGCCGGTGGGGCCGTGGAGCCGACGACGCGGGAGGGCGGTCATGCCTGAGGGACCCCGGTCGGGCTGCGGTGGGGCGGCCCAGGTCCAGACCGCCACGGGCGAATCTGGCCCCGCCCGCCCCGCGCCAACGGCACAGGTCGTGGAGATCTTCACCGACGGCGCCTGCAAGGGCAATCCGGGTCGCGGCGGTTGGGGGGCCGTGCTGCGCTACGGCTCGGTCGAGAAGGAGCTGTGTGGCGGCGAGCGGGCCACCACCAACAACCGAATGGAGCTCATGGCGGTGATCATGGCCCTGGAGGCCCTCAAGCGCCCCAGCCCGGTGCGCATCACCACCGACTCCCAGTACGTCAAGCGGGGCGTCACCGAGTGGATGGCGCGCTGGAAGCGCAACGGCTGGCGCACCGCCTCCCGCGAGCCGGTCAAGAACCGCGACCTCTGGGAGCGCCTCGACCAGGCCCTCGCCGACCATCGGGTCGCCTGGCACTGGGTCAAGGGCCACGCCGGGCACACGGAAAACGAGCGGGCCGACCGCCTGGCCAACCAGGGCATACCCAAGTAGGCACCCCATGCGACAGATTGTGCTCGACACCGAGACCACCGGCCTGGAGCCCAAGGAGGGGCACCGCCTCATCGAGATCGGCTGCGTGGAGGTCCTGGACCGCCGCCTCACCCGCAACAACTTCCATCAGTACCTGCAACCGGACCGGGAGATCGACGCCGGGGCCGTGGAGGTGCACGGCATCACCAACGAGCTGCTGCGCGACAAACCGCGCTTCGGTGAGATCGCCGAGGACTTCCTCGGCTACATCTCCGGCGCCGAGCTGATCATCCACAACGCCGCCTTCGACCTTGGCTTCCTGGATGCGGAGCTCGCCCGGTGGCGGGCCGAAGCCCCGCGCGTTGCCGACCTGTGCCAGGTGACGGACACCCTGGCCATGGCCCGCGCCCTCCACCCGGGCCAGCGCAACAGCCTGGACGCCCTGTGCAAACGCTACGGCGTGGACAACTCCCACAGAGACCTGCACGGGGCCCTGCTCGACGCCGAGATCCTCGCCGACGTCTACCTCGCCATGACCGGGGGCCAGGTCAGCATGCACCTGGGCGGGCAGGGCGACTCGACCGTGGCTGGGATCAACCGCATCCCCGTGCGCCGTCTCCCCCCAGGCCGTCCCCCCCTGCGCGTGGTACGGGCGGCACCCGAGGAGGTCGCCGCCCACCAGGCCCGCCTCCAGGCCATCCAGTCCGCCAGCGGGACCTGCCTGTGGCTGGCCATGGAAGAGGCGGAGGGATGAGCGGAGGGCGTGGCAGGCCGAGCGACACCAGGGCGGAAGTGGCAGCGACCGCGACACGAAGGCAAGAGGACAGACCCAGCGCCCTGCTCGACGACATGATGAACGGTGCGACCCCGCGCCTTACTGATTGCCGACTTGCCGCCTGATCGGGACAGATCTCGTGGCAGATTTTCTTTTCTCTGTGCGGGATTGACGGCGCCTCGCGCCCTGCACAGGGTTGGGTCTACGACACGGCATCGGAGCACTGTCATGCATGCACGCGTGCGCCCCTCGCTCTACCAGCAATTGGAGGCCCTACCCGACGGGTTGGTCGGCGAGATCCTCGACGGCCAGCTCCACGCCCAGCCTCGGCCGACTGGTCCACACGCCTACGCCGCCTCGATGCTCGGCGCCGACTTGGCTCATCCCTTCGACAAGGGGCGCGGCGGGCCAGGTGGCTGGTGGATCATCGACGAGCCCGAGCTGCACTTCCTGCTGGACGTCGAGGTCGACGTACCAGACATCGCCGGCTGGCGGCGCGAGCGTATGCCGCACCTGCCCGAGGGGCACCGCTTCACTGTAGTGCCGGACTGGGTCTGCGAGGTCCTGTCGGCGTCCACCGAGAGCAAGGGCTGCGAGATCAAGATGCGGATCTACGCCCGCTTCGGCGTCGCGCATGCCTGGCTCGTTGACCCGCGCAAGCGCACCCTGGAGACCTATGACCTCGTTGACGGCGCCTGGCGGGAAAGCGGCCACTACAGCGGCCGGGACGCGGTCCGCGCCATACCCTTTGACGCGGTCAGCCTCGCCCTCGACGACCTCTGGGGGCAGTGAGCCCAAGTGCGTCGAGGCGCGCCTTGCGGGCACCGCGGCCGCGGGTGAAGCAGGGGTCTAGGCGGTAAGGGTCTTGGCCCCGTCCGGGGTCCCCAGGATCAGGACGTCCGCCGGGCGCAGGGCGAAGATCCCGACGGTCACCACCCCAGGAAGGTTGTTGACGCGCTGCTCCAGCTCGCTGGGATTGGCGATCTCCAGGTGATGGACGTCGAGGATAAGGTTGCCGTTGTCGGTGACGAAGCCCTCGCGCCAGACCGGGGTCCCGCCCAGCTTCACCAGCTCCCGGGCGACGAGGCTGCGGGCCATGGGGATGACCTCCACCGGTAGGGGGAACTTGCCCAGCACGTCCACCAGCTTGGCCTGATCGGCGATGCAGACGAATCGCTTGCTTGCCGCGGCGACGATCTTCTCCCGGGTCAGGGCGCCGCCGCCACCCTTGATGAGCTCCAGGCGATGGTTGGACTCGTCTGCCCCATCCACGTAGACCTCAAGGTCGCCGACGGCGTTGAGGTCGAAGACCGGGATTCCGTGCCCCTTCATGCGCGCCGTTGAGACTTCAGAGCTGGAGACGGCCCCCTCGATGCGCCCCTTGATGCCGGCGAGGCAATCGATGAAGTGGTTGACGGTGGAGCCCGTGCCGACCCCGATGATGCCGCCGTCCACATACTCGAGGGCCGCCTCGGCGGCGAGCTTCTTCATCTCGTCCTGGGTCATGTTGTCCTCCGCAGGGTTGTTGGTTCGCCGGTCATGATCCCAAAACGGGGGCTCAGCCGCCACCTGCACCCGCTCGCCACGGCGCGTCGTGCGATCCCGCGGGGGTCAGCCTGCGGTAACATTTCCCATCCGCGCGGGGCCAGGCCCCCTTCCCCGCGCCCGCCCCGAGACCCCGAATGCCGGACACCTACATCGAACGTATCCTGCGCGCCCGCGTCTACGACGTCGCCATCGAGTCCCCCCTGAGCCGTGCCGCCCGCCTCTCGCGCCGCCTCGGCAATCAGGTCTGGCTCAAGCGCGAGGACCTCCAGCCAGTCTTTTCCTTCAAGCTGCGCGGGGCCTACAACAAGCTGATCCACCTGGACGAGGCGACCCGCAGGCGTGGCGTGATCACCGCCTCCGCCGGCAATCACGCCCAGGGGGTGGCCCTGGGGGCCGAGCGGCTGCGGATCGAGGCGACCATCGTCATGCCGCGCACCACCCCCACCATCAAGGTCCAGGCGGTGCGCAGCCTGGGCGGCAGGGCTGTCCTGCACGGCGACTCCTACGACGAGGCCTACGCGCATGCCCTGGCACTGGCGGCGGAGCGCGGGCTCGCCTTCATCCACCCCTTCGACGACCCTGAGGTCATCGCCGGCCAGGGGACCATCGGCATGGAGATCCTGCGCCAGCACCCAAACCCGCCCCATGCCATCTTTGTCCCGGTGGGGGGCGGGGGCCTCATCGCGGGGGTCGCGGCCTATGTGAAGTACGTCAGGCCGGAGGTCCGCATCATCGGGGTGGAGCCGGAAGATGCCCCGACCCTGGAGCGGGCCCTGGCCGCCGGCCGGCGGGTGGAGCTGGGGCAGGTCGGGCTTTTTGCCGACGGGGTGGCGGTGCGCCAGATCGGCGAGGAGACCTTCCGAGTCGCCCGCCACCTGGTGGACGAGATGATCCTGGTGAGCACCGACGAGATCTGTGCCGCCATCAAGGACATCTTCGACGACACGCGGGGGATTGCCGAGCCCGCCGGGGCCTTGGCGGTGGCCGGGCTCAAGCGCTACGCGGCGCGGGAGGGTATCCAGGGGGCCGACCTGGTCGCCATCGAGAGCGGGGCCAACATCAACTTCGACCGGTTGCGGCACGTGGCCGAGCGGGCCGAGCTCGGCGAGCGCCGCGAGGCCCTGCTGGCGGTCCAGATCCCCGAGCGCCCGGGGAGCTTCCTGTCCTTCTGCCGCACCGTGGGCAGGCGCCAGATCACCGAGTTCAACTACCGCTACGCCGACGCCCGCGAGGCCCAGGTCTTCGCCGGGGTGGAGCTGACCCGCGGCGAGGAGGAGCGTCGCGAGCTCATCGCACGGCTGGAGGACAAGGGCTTCGCCGTCGTGGACATGACCGACAACGAGATGGCCAAGCTTCATATCCGCTTCATGGTCGGCGGCCATGCCCGTGGCGTCACCGACGAGAGCCTGATCCGCTTCGAGTTCCCGGAGCGCCCCGGTGCCCTGCTCGGCTTCCTCAACGGCATCGGCAAGCGCTGGAACATCAGCCTCTTCCACTACCGCAACCACGGTGCGGCCTACGGTCGGGTGCTGATGGGGATTCAGGTCCCGTCGGCCGACCGCGCCGAGTTCTCGCGCCTCCTCGACACCCTCGGCTACCAGTACTGGGACGAGACCGACAACCCCGCCTACCACATCTTCGCCGGGGCCCAGGCGGACTGAAGTGGCGGCTGGATCAAAGTGGACCCCATGTCCAGGGCAGTCTTGACCTGAGTTTAAGCTGTAGTGCGCCGTTGCGCGCAGCGGGACGGCGCTGCCCCAGTTGCGGCGGATCCGCCGGTCAGGACGGCATCCGATCCGAGGTCGAAGAGAAGAACTCTGTTGTTGCGCCGGAGGCGTCCTCAAGCGGCAGCGGCGCAGAGTGGGCAAAGGGTGATGAAGTACGGATGGTCCAGCGGCAATCCCCGCCGCGCGGGAGATAAGCAAACGGTCACCCGAATTGGGGAATTGGATGACTTCGCCGGAGCAGCTATCCGTGGTCTGTCCCCGGTTTCGCTTTGGGCGAGGCCGACCCGGTTCTCGCGCCGCATCCCGTCTAGAGCCTGACTATTACCCATAT
>Ga0209398_1000764_pt1 | contig 18670 bp, 11 predicted proteins | sample AshMeaBigSpring_FD_184125 | JGI IMG/M metagenome (GOLD analysis project Ga0209398, IMG submission 184125) | Groundwater microbial communities from Big Spring, Nevada to study Microbial Dark Matter (Phase II) - Ash Meadows Big Spring (SPAdes)... | ecosystem: Environmental > Aquatic > Deep... | reverse complement strand
TGCCGCATCGATCTCCCCTCATTGCAGTTGTATATACAATCAACATGCAGTTGTATATACAATCAACATACAGTATACACGATGCCATCAGGCAAAACCAGCTTTGCTGTAACCTGCCAGTATGCCGTTCGCCGCCTGCCTGTGATACACTGTTGCGCCATGACAAACCGTTGGCTTTTGGGTGCGATGCTGACCGGCGCGTTGGCGAATGGGCTGCTCCTGACGCCGTTGCCGCCGCTGGTGCAAGCCATCGCCGCATTGTGGATCGCCGGCTTCCTCCCCGGCGCATTGTTGGTCGAGGCGCTGGTTGGGCAAAGCGCCTCTCGACCGGATCGCTTCGAGCGCGTGCTCTACAGCATCGCCGCCGCATACACGATCATGGTCGTGGGGATGCTGCTGATCAGCTACCTGCCCGGCGGCCCGGCGCAGTTGCCCACACTGCTGATCTTCGATGCCGTGACGCTGGCACTGGCCGGCTGGGTCGGGTGGCGCGCGCGGCGTGTGCAGCCAGGCGCACCCGCCTGGGAACCCTTTGCCGGCGACCGGCGCTGGTTCTGGGGCGGGCTGTTGGTGCTGCTGACCCTCGGCGCCTTTTTCCGCTTCATGGGGCTGGAGTACGCCGACTATCAAGGCGACGAGGCGCGCGCGGCACTGCGCGCGGCGGCCGTCCTGCAAGGCTACGAAGATGTGTTGATGCTCCACAAAAAGGGGCCGACCGAAATCCTCGTGCCGACCGTGCTCTACACGCTGACCGGCCATCTCACCGAACAGACGGCGCGGCTGCCTTTTGCCATCGCCAACATGACCGCGCTGCTGGCGAGTTTCGTGCTCGGCTGGCGCCTCTTTCGTCCGCTGGCCGGCTGGGTCGCGGCGATGTTCCTGCTGCTCGACGGCTACTTCATCGGCTTTGCCCACATCGTGCAGTATCAGAGCGTGGTGTTCCTGACCTCGGTGCTGGCGGTGCTGGTGCTCTACCGGCTCACCGTCAAACCGGCGGCGACGGCGCGCTACCTCTCGCTGGCGGCCATCCTGCTGGCGACGGGGCTGCTCTCCCACTACGAAGGTGCGCTGGCGGCGATCCCGGCGGCGTACCTGCTAGGGGTGATCTTCTGGCGCAACCGCGACCAGTGGCGCTCCTTGCTCGGCGCGACGGCGATTGCGGCGGGTGTGGGTGCGGTGGTGCTGGGCGTCTTCTACGTGCCTTTCATCTTCAACGAGCGTTTTGCCGCCACCTACACCTATCTTACCGACCGGCGCATCGGCGGCAGCCCGCCCTACAACAACCTCAACGACGTTTTTCTGCGCACGACGCTCTACAGCACCACCTACTACGTGCTGCTGCTGATCGGCCTGACCGCGCTGGCCGTGATCCGCACCATCCGCCAGAACTTCCGCCCGGCGATAAGCTGGACGCTGGCGACGCTCGTCGTGCTCTTCTTCGGCGTGACGCTCTTCCGCCCCGACTGGCTGACCATCGGCGGCAAGGATTGGATCATCGTTCCCGTGGCGCTGATCTTCGGGCTGGTCGTGCTGCTGCCGCGCCAGCGCCACGAAAACCGCGCGATCTGGCTCTGGTTCAGCGCAGTGATGATCCTGGCGCTCTTTCTCACCGAAAAACCGCGCACGCACGTCTACACCTTCTTCATCCCGTGGATGCTGATCGCGGGCGACGAATTGTCGCTGCTGTGGCAGGCGCTGGCCGACCGCATCGGCGCACGCCCGGCGCACTGGATCGGTGCGGGCGCGGCGGCTGTACTCACCTTCGTTTTCGGCTACTATGCCTACGCCTATTTCCTCAGCCAGGACGAGGTGATGCTCGACTATTCTGCCAAGCGTCCGCCCGGCTACGCCGTGGTCTACGACGAACCGGACAACAAGGCGCGCTTTGGCTTCCCACTCGCCAACGGCTGGAAGACGATCGGCGAACTCTACCGCACTGGCGTGATCAGCGGCTCCTTCGAGAGCAACGAAAAAGAGGCGTGGGTGCCAGCCTGGTACACGCGCGGCGAAGATCGCTGCCGCCGCGATGCGCAGTGGTTCTTCGAGATTCGCAACCTGGAACCCTGGGCCGACGAAGACGCGCTGGCGATGGAGCACTACCTGCGCGAGGGCTTTGAGAAGTGGGGGCGCGTGCAGGTCAACGGACGCGACAAGCTGATCATCTACCAGCGCATCGGCAACCACGTCGAGTACCCGACGCAGGCGCCGGTCGAGGGGCTGCCCGTCTACCGCGCCGAGGACTTTGCCGCCGCCTTCGACGCCAACGCGCTGGCCGATCTGCCGCTCACCTACCCCTCGGTCGACCCGTCGATTGCCAACCCGCTGGACGTGAACCTGGGCGACCTGATCACACTCGAAGGCTACGACATCCAGTACGAGCAGCCACTGCGCCCCGGCGACAACATCTACCTGACGCTCTACTGGCGTGCGCAGCGCCCCATCGACAAGTCCTTCAAGGTCTTCAACCAATCCTACTTTGGCGACGGGCAGGTCGTGGCGCAGCGCGATGGCTACCCCGTCTGCGAGGGCCGCGAGACGTGGCGCTGGGACCCCGGCGAGTTGATCACCGACCCCTACGTCATCCCGGTCAGCGCCGACGCACCCGACGGTCTCTATCCGCTCTACACGGGGATGTATCTGGAGGAAACCTTCGACCGGCTGCCGATTCTGGATGAGAGCGGCGCCGAAGTCAGCACACAAGTACACCTGACCGACATCCGCATCGGGGAAGAATGAAGCCGCGCTACCGCGAAGCGGCTTGGCTGCTTTTCCTGTTTTTGCTGGCGTGGACGCCGCGTGCGCTGGCGCTGGATGCCTACGTCTCGCCCGATGAGCGCAAGTGGCTGGCGCGTTCGGCCAACTTTGCCTACGCGCTGAGTCACAGCGACTTTGCGCAGACCTTCCAGCGCGAGCACCCCGGCGTCACGGTGATGTGGGCGGGCACGCTCGGTCTGCTGGGCGAGTATCCGGCCTATCCGCAGGAAGCGCCGGGTTACTTCACCTGGGAACAAGAAAATCTCGAAGCGTGGCTGGGGGCGAACACCGACCACACCCCGCTCGATTTGCTGGCTGCGGGCCGGCGCTGGATCGCCTTCGGCGTGGCGCTGACGTTGTGGCTGAGCATCTTCCCGCTGCACCGGTTGATCGGGCGCAACGCCGCCCATCTCGCCTTCATCTTCATGGCGCTCGATCCCTTCGGCGTGGCGATGTCGCGGCAGCTTCACCCCGACGGCTTTGTCGCCAGCTTCATCTTTCTGGCCTTCGTCTACTTTTTGGCGTGGCTCTACACTGGGCTGCGCTGGCGCGACCTGGCGGTCTCCGGCGTGGTGATGGGGCTGGCGTGGCTGACCAAGACGCCCGCCGCGCTGCTCGTCCCCATCGGCGGCGTGCTGGTGGCGGCGCAGGCATGGCGCGCCTGGCGCCGGCGCCATCACACCCTGCCGTATGATCCGTATGGGCCTGATCAGGAAGAGGGGGAGACAGAGAGACGGGTAGATCGCCGCCCCTCGCCCCTCGCAACTCGCCCCTCGCAACTGTTCACCGGCTACGTGCTTTGGGGCGCCATCGCCGTGGCGACCTTCTTCTTGTTCTGGCCGGCGATGTGGGTCGACCCGCTCGGTTCGCTGGCGCGCATGGCGACGGAGATGGAGGCTTACGTCGAGGGACACGTCAACCCCAACTTCTTCTGGGGGCAGCCGACCGGCGATCCGGGCATCTTCTTCTACCCGGTGGCGATCTTCTTCCGCATCACGCCCGGCGTGTCGATCGGGTTGATCGCCGCCGCCGTCTTCTATTTCCGCCGCGACTGGACCTTTGCCGACCTGCGCACGCGGCGCACCGTGCGCGCCCTGACCTTCTTCGTGGTGGTCTTCGTGGTCGCCATGACCGTACCCGCCAAGAAGTTCGACCGTTACGTGCTGCCGATCTTCCTGGCGCTGGATGTGCTCGCCGCGCTGGGTTGGCTGGCGCTCTCGCAGCTGCCCTGGCGCCCGGATGCGCCCGCCTGGCTGCGCCGTCTGCGCGCGATCTCGCCGACGGTCGCGTTACTGACGCTTGCCTTCGTGATGCACGGTTTGTTCACTGCGCTGACCTATCCCTATTATCTGACCTATTACAACCCGCTGGCAGGCGGCAGCCGCACCGCGCCCGCCGCGCTCTTTGTCGGCTGGGGCGAAGGGCTAGACGCGGCTGCGCGCTGGCTCAACGACCAGCCGGGCAGCGAGAACTTCCGCGTCGCCGCGTGGTACGCCGACGGGCCATTCTCCTATTTCTCGGACAGCCAGGCCGTGCCGATGGGGTACAGCTCGCCCCTTTCCTGGCTCGACACCGACTACGCCGTCACTTACATCAACCAATGGCAACGCCAACTGCCGTCACCGGAAGCGGTGGCATGGTTCGAATCGCAGCCCCCCGCCTACGAGGTACACAAAGATGGGCTGACGCTGGCGCGCGTCTACGATCTGCGCGACACGCTGCTGCCGCCCTTCATCGATCTCAACACCGCGCCCGCCGCCGATTTTGGCGGTGCGCTCCGGCTAATCGGCATCGAACTGCCGCAGAGCCAGATGGCGCCAGGGACGGAGCAGCTCGTCACCTTCTACTTGCAGGCGCTGGCGCCGATGGCAACCAACTACAACGCGCTGGTGCGGCTGATCGCACCCGATGGCAGCGAAGTGTGGCGGGCGGATGGCTGGCCCTGGGGTGCGCCGACCTCCGCCTGGCCGGTGCGTGAGGTGCGTCCCGACGGCCACACGCTGACGATTCCCGCCGATGCCGCGCCGGGGCTCCATCAACTTGTGCTCGCTTTCTACGACCCGGCGACGCTCGACCCGCTGCCCGCCACGCCGGTGCGCGGCGGCGACCCGCTCCCCGCGGGCGAGCAAAAGGTGGCGCTGATCCAGGTTGGCGCGCCGGCGGGCGCCGCCGTTACGCCCTTTGCAGCGCCCTATCGCTTTGGCGATGTCGCACAGCTTTCCGGCGCAGCGCTCCCCGCAACTGCAACTCCCGGCGCGCCGGTGACGTTGCAACTCCAGTGGGACGCGCTCGCCACGCCCGCCGCCGATTACACGCTTTTCGTACACGTTGTCGATGCCGCGGGCACGCTGATGGCGCAGCAGGATCAGCCACCGCTGGGCGGTTTTGCGCCGACGCACACCTGGCAGCCCGGTCAGCGCATCGCCGACGCGGTGACGCTGACCCTGCCGCCCGACCTGGCGCCGGGAAATTACACCGTGCGCGCCGGGCTATACACCGGCGACGCGCGCCTGCCCGTCAGCCAGGAGGGCGCGGTTGTAGGCGATTTCGCCGTGGTCGGGGAGATGGTTGTGCCATGATTGGGCAATGGAACGCGGATGACGTGTGCAACTTCTCCGTTGGTTGATGACGTTCCTCGTTCCTGTATAATTGAAATGTCATGACCACCTCACAGTGGACCGAAGCAAACGAATATTGATATGAACAAAGCCAAACTGCTGGAAAAGATTCTTGCAGGTTCCAAGAACATCAGTTTCAACGACTTTGTAACATTGGTTGAGGCATTTGGTTTTGAGTTGTCCAGAACGCGAGGCAGCCATCATATTTTTGAGCATCCTGAGGTTCCTGAAATCTTGAATCTGCAAAACAGTAAAGGACAGGCGAAGCCTTACCAGATTCGCCAGTTTCTACAACTTGTGGAGCAGTATGATTTGAGGCTAGAGGAGTGACATGCAGGACTACTTCATTAGCATCTTTTACTCTGAAGAGGACGGCGGCTACATCGCCGACATCCCCGATCTGCGTTTCTGCGCTGCGTTTGGCGAGACCCCGGAGGAGGCGTTACGCGAAGTGCAGATCGCCAAAGCTGCCTGGCTGGAAACCGCACGGGCGAGCGGCAAACCTATCCCACTGCCAAAGTACCGTCCCGCGATCTACCGGATTGCTACTCCGCCCGCGTTTTCCGCCGCCTAATGCGCACTGAGTTCGGCTGGCTGCCACGCCTGTGGCTTGCCCTGGCGCTGGCTGCTGTGCTAGCGCTGGCCTTTTGGCTGCGCTGGCAGTACGTGCAGACGATCAGCCTCTACGTCGATGAGTTCACGACGCTGTGGGCGGCGCAGCGCACACAGGCGGTCGGCGCGCCGATCATGCCGAGCGGTGTCCTCTACACGCGCGGGCTGCTGGCGACCTATGTCACGGCGGCGGTCGGCGCGCTGGCTGGGTTGGATTACACGACGGGGCGGCTGCCGAGCGTGTTCTTCGGGCTGGCGACGATCCTCGTCCTCTTTGCCGCCGGGCGTCGCGCGTGGAATGTGCGCGTCGGCTGGCTGGCGGCGCTAGGGCTGGCGTTGCTGCCGGAGGCGATCATCTGGGGCGGGCGGGCGCGCTTCTACGCACAATTTCAGTTCTTCACGCTGCTGACGATATGGGCGGCGTTCTGGGCGATCCAGGAGCCACCTGTAGGGCGAAGTGGCACTTCGCCTTACCGTCGACAACTAGTCTTTGCCGCGTGTTTCATCCTCGCCCTCTTTTCCCAGGAGCAGACCGTGCTGCTCTACCCACCGCTGCTGCTGGGGATAGTGATCTGGCGGGGCTGGCGCTTTCTGCTGCGCCGCGACGTGTGGCCCGCGCACCTGTTGATCCTGGCGGCGATGGCCATGCGTTACGCCATCGAAATCCTGGGTCAGCCCGGCTTCTTCGAGACGATCCAGGCGGAGCGCCCCTACGTCGGGCTGATCTTCGACGTGGCGGCGACGTGGCCGGCCTATGCGCCGCTGCTCGTCGCACCAGAGCGGCTGGCGTGGACGCTAGCCGGCGTGCTAGCAATCGGCGTGGCGCTGGCGGCGTTGGCGCGCGGCGGCTGGCGCCCGGCGCGCCTCGACCGCTTTCAGCAGGCGACGCTCTTTTTCACGCTGCAATTCGCCTTCGTGCTCGCCTTCATCCTGACGCTGGTGGGCGGGCAGTGGCGCGAGACGCGTTACCTCTTCTTTGCGCAGCCAGTGTGGCTGCTGACTGGTGCGGCAGGTGCGGTCTGGCTGATCGACCGCTGTCTGCACCGTGAGCGCTGGCGCTGGATGACGACGGCGATGCTCTCCGGGCTGATCGTGTGGAACGGCTGGGCGCCGGCGACGGCAGTGCTGACGCGTCAGGTCGAAGGCTACGACCGCGTGCTAGAGTACGTGGCCGCCAATCGCCAGCCCGGCGACGTGGTGATGTCACCGCAACCGCCAGCGTGCGCGTTTGTGCTGGGCGCGCCGTGCGACTACTACGCGGTGCAGCGCGTCTACGAGGAGTTCGTGATCCCCCAGGACGGCGTGCTGGTGGATCGCTGGTCGGGCGCGGCGCTGCTCAACGACGCCGCGCAACTGGCCGAGGTGATCCGCACGGCGCCGCGCGTTTGGTTCGTGACCGACGCCTTCCGCCTCGCCACGCGCTACGAAGGTGACTTTCAACGCACCGTGATCGAACAGTTCGACCCGGCGTTTCAGGAACGAGGCGTGGTCGCGCTGTTGGCGCAGGGCTGGCGTGAAGCGTCCGCCTACACCGAGACGCACGACCTCGACGCGCCGCTCGCCTTTGACCGCCTGGCGTTGACGGGCTGGCAGGCGGGCGCGGCCACACCGGGACAGCCGTTGCCCGTCGCACTGACCTGGCAGGCGACTGCGCCCATCGACCGCCAGCTCAACACCTCGCTGCGGCTGGTCGATGCGGCCGGCGTCACCGTCGCCCAGCAGGATGGCCCGCCAGCGCGCGGCATCCTGCCGACCAACCTCTTCTTCGACGCGGCGCTGCCTGATCTCAAGACGCTGACGCTGCCCGCCGAGCTGTCACCCGGACGCTATCAACTGGAAGTAGTAGTCTACGCGATCGAGGACGGCGCGGTGGAGGCCGGCCCGCTGGCGGTCGGCGAAGTCACGGTGAAGTAACCCGTTGGCCTTGCCCAATTCCTTTGACGCCGATGCCAGCCTGTGCTATGGTATCGTCCATCAATGCCCGCGTAGCTCAGTAGGATAGAGCGAGGATCTCCTAAGTCCTAGGTCGCTGGTTCAAATCCAGCCGCGGGCGCTCATCCTTCTGGCAAGAAAGCAGCGAACTATGGCAACCGGTCTCGTCGTTCATCTTGAGATCATCCCTACACAACGGCTGGAGTTTGTCGAAATCGCCCGCGCCCACGGGGCGCGCTCGCTGCGTCTGGAAGGCGGCGGCTGTCTAAGCTTTGAGGCGTTTGTGCCGGTTGACAGCGCCACGCAGGTCATCCTGGTGGAGAAGTACGTCGATGACGCTGCGTTGCAAGCGCACTGGGATTCGACGCACATGGCGGAATACGCAGCGTGCGTCGAGGCCATGATCACTGCTCGGACGCGCTATCGGTGTCTGGTCTGACGACTTCCCCAACCCCGGCATTCTGCGCGCCATCATCCTATCATCCACTACCCGACCGATCCGGTTGTGCATTTGTACGTCGCCTTGATTTTTTGTAGGATGCACAAACTGATAGTTTGTTCGTCTTTCAGGAGGCAACAACATGGCAGCGGAGGACAACGCCGTCGCGGATAAAATGTCGGTCTTGCCCGACGCCGGCAACCATACGGTCGGGCTAAAGCTGCGCGAACGCGTCAAGGAGTTGAGTTGTCTGTACGACATTGCGGTGCTGCTTGGCGACCACACCCTGACACAAGCGCAACTGGCGCAGGCCTTCGTTGAGCGACTGGCGCCGGCGTGGCAATACCCTGAAGTAACCTGTGTGCATCTGCGCATTTTCGGCCAGAGCTATGCAACGCCCAACTTCCTGGCAACCCCCTGGCAGCAGCGCACCAGCGTACAGGTCAACACAGCGCACGTCGGCGAGATTACGATAGGCTACCTGGCGGAACGACCGGTCGCAGACGAAGGCCCGTTTTTGCGCGAGGAGCGCAGCCTGCTCAATCAGTGCGCCTGGCAGTTGGGTCGAACGCTCGAAGTGCAGCAAATGCAGCAAACGTTGGCGCGCAATGAAGAATTGCTGCGTTCGATCGTCGACGCTTCGCCCGCCGTTATCTTCACTGTGGATCGTCAGGCGCGCATTCAGTTCATCAACCGTGTGCCGGATGGCATCACCGTCGAACAAGCACTCGGCGCCTCGGCCCTTGACTACGTGACCCAGCCATATCGCCACCGCATGCGCGCGGCCATCGACTATGTCTTCACCACCGGCGAACCTACCGCTTACGAAATTCAGGCGCGCAGCCCACTCGATGTTGTGGCGTGGTACACGACGCATTTGGCGCCAATCATGCGTGATGGCACCGTCGCGCAGGTCGTGCTTGTCACCGAAGATATCACCGCGCGCAAACTCGATGAGGAAAAACAGCGCGCACACGAGGCGCGCTATCGCATCGCCTTCGAGACCAATATGGATGCGACACTGCTAACCGCGCCTACCGGCGAGATTCTAGCCGCCAACCCGGCCGCATGCACCATGTTCGGGTGGACGGAGGCTGAAATTCAACAGCTTGGCCGGAGTGGACTGGTCGACACCAACGATCCGCGCCTGCTCTCTGCACTAGAGGAACGCGCACGCACCGGCCACTTTCGTGGTGAACTCACCTTCCGACGCAAAGATGGCAGCACCTTTCCTGCTGAGATGGCTTCTACGCTCTTTGTAGATCAGGATGGCGCCACCAAGTCCAGCATGTTCATCCATGACATCACGGCGCGCAAGGCGGCCGCCGCGCAGCAAGCCTACCTGGCGACGCTGCTGAGCACCGTGCCCGCCGCTGTGATCTCAACGGACAAAGCACTGTGCATCCAGAGTTGGAACGCCGGCGCCGAAGCGATGTACGGCTACGCCGCTGAAGAGGTGATGGGACAGCCGCTCGACAAGATCTGTCATTCGCGTTATCTCGATGTGACTCAGGCCGAGGCGCGGGCGCTCCTGACACAAACTGGCGTCTGGCGTGGTGAGATCGAGCAGCAGCGGCGCGACGGGCAGACCATCTGGGTGGATGCTCACGTCGCTTTGTTGCGCGATGCCCAGGGCGCTGCGAGCGGCGGCGTAAGCATCAACGTGGACATCACCGAACGCAAACAGACGATGCAGGCGCTCGCCGCCAGCGAACGCCAATTCCGCATGTTGTTCGAGAATATGACGATGGGCGTCATCTACCATGCTGCTGACGGGCGCATCACACTGGCGAACCGCGCTGCCCAGGAAATTCTGGGACTGTCACTCGACCAAATGCAGGGGCGCACCTCTGTCGATCCGCGTTGGCGCTCTGTGCGCGAGGATGGCAGCGACTTCCCTGGCGCGGAGCACCCGGCAATGGTGGCGCTGCGCACGGGTCAGATCGTGACCGACGTGCTGATGGGCGTTCACCATCTCGAACGCGAGGAGCAGCGGTGGATTCGGATCGCGGCAGTGCCCGAATTTCGCCCCGGCGAAGCACAACCGTATCGGGTCTTTGCCACCTTCGATGACATCACTGAACGCCGTCGCGCCGAGCAGGCGTTGGTGCGCAGCGAAGCAAATTACCGACAAGCGATTAGCGCAGTGGGCGCCATTGCCTACAGCATCGACTACAAAACCAATCGGTATGCGTTCATGTCGCCTGGCATCGAAGCCCTTACCGGCTATCCCCTGGAGATGATCACGCCGGACTTTTTTGCCTCCTTGATCCTGAGCTCAGCGCCGGCCGGTCCTTTTGCTGGCTTGACTACCCCGGAGGCAGCCCAGCGCGTACGCGGCGGTGCGAATGAGGCCATGTGGCACTGTGACTACCTGCTGCAAACCCAGGCCGGTGAAGAACGCTGGGTCTACGATGTTGCTGTACAGATCCCGGGCGAGACCGGCATCCCCATCGGCGCCGTCGGCATTCTCCAAGATATAACTGAGCGAAAAACCATCGAAGCCACGCTACGCGCCAGCGAGGAACAATCGCGCCAGTTGGCAGCCGCGTTGGAAGCGCGTGTGCAGAAACGCACCGCCGAACTGCAAGCGCAGCGCGACTTCGCCAGCCAGGTCATGGAGGCGCTGGGGCAGGGGCTGGTGGTCGGCGATGCGCGCGGTCACGCCGTCTATGTCAACCCGGCAATGGCGCTGCTGCTGGAACGCCCAGCGCCCACACTCATCGGCGCATCGCTGGAAGACTTTGTCGCGGCCGAGGACTTGCCCATCGTGGCGGAGATGTTCCCCAGTCATCGTTTTGACGAAACATTTCAGTTCGAGGTGCGCTTGCGCACCAGCACCGGCCAAACCCGACACGTGCTCATCTCGACCTCGCCGCACCGCCAGGGCGATGCCATTGTCGGCCGGATCGCGATCTTCACCGACCTGACGCAGATCAAGAGCATCGAGGCCGATCTGCGCCACAGCCGCGATGAACAGCGTGCGGCCAACGCCGCCCTCGAACGCGCCTTGCGCCTGAAAGATGAGTTCCTCGCCAGCATGAGTCATGAACTGCGCACGCCGCTGACCGGTATTCTAGGACTCTCCGAGGCGCTGCAAATGCAAACCTACGGCGCGCTCAATGCTCGCCAGTTGCGCTCCGTGGAGACGATCTGGGAGAGCGGCCAGCACCTGCTCACCTTGATCAACGACATTCTGGATCTCTCCAAACTTGCCGCCGCTCAACTTGAGGTGGAATTTGAGCAGTGCGATGTCGCCGATCTTTGTCACAGCAGCCTCTCCTTGATCAAGGGAATGGCGCACAAAAAGCAGCAGCACGTTGACTTGGCGATCGACCCTGTGGGGATGAGCATACGCGCCGACCCGCGCCGTATGAAGCAAATGCTGGTCAATCTGCTCAGCAATGCCGTCAAATTCACCCCGGTTGGCGGCCAGATCGGGCTGCGCGTACAGGGCGACGCCGCCCGCCAGGTCATCGAATTCGCCGTGTGGGATAAAGGCATCGGGATTGCGCCGGAAAACCTCGAACGCATCTTCCTCCCCTTCACCCAGATCGATGCCGGATTGGCGCGTGAGTATGCCGGCACGGGGCTGGGGCTGGCGTTGGTGGAGCGCATGATCCACGTTCACAACGGGTCAGTCCACGTGGTCAGTACACCGGGCGCAGGCAGCACCTTCATCCTCAGCCTGCCCTGGACGCCGCACGACAGCACGCCATCCCCACACGCAGCGGCGCGCGCCGCTGCCGCACCGCTGCCGTCGCCACTGCCACCGGCCACTTTAGGGCAGACCCTGCTGCTGGCCGAAGATGATGTCATCAACGCCGAAATGCTGGTCGAGTACCTGACTACGGCAGGCGGCTACCGCGTCGAGTCCGCACACGACGGACAAGCGGCGGTAAGCATGGCCGTTGCGCTCAAGCCCGCGCTGATCCTGATGGATGTGCAGATGCCCTTATTGGACGGGCTGCAGGCCATCCAACAGATTCGCAACCACGCCGACCCCGCCGTCGCCACCGTGCCGATCATTGCCCTGACGGCGCAGGCCATGCCCGGCGACGCCGAGCGCTGCCTGGCGGCTGGCGCCAACACCTATCTATCCAAACCATTCCGTTTTGGCGACGTGCTGAGCACGATCGCCGCACACCTGGAGGGAGCATCGCTGGCCGTATGACGCGCATCCTGATCATCGATGACGAACCTGTGACCCACGAAACGCTGGCAGCACTGCTGGCCGGTGAGGAGTTCGAGCTTGAGTTTGCAAGCGACGGACTGACCGGAATTGCCAAGGCCAAAGCCACCACCCCCGACATCATCCTACTCGATCTGATGATGCCGGGCATGAACGGCTACGAAGTCTGTACACGCCTGCGCACCGATGACGTGCTGGCCGAGGTGCCGATCCTGATGATCACGGCGTACAGCGACCGCAAGTCGCGTTTACAGGCGCTGAACGCTGGCGCCGACGACTTTCTGTCCAAACCGCTCGACGGGCTAGATTTGCTGGCGCGGCTGCGCACGCTCGCCCGCCTCGACCGCTATCGCCGTCTGCTCGCCGAGCGGATGCGGCTGCGCTGGGTGCTGGATCGCGCCCTGCACGGCTATCTTGTCACCGACGCCGCTGGCAGACTGCTCTATGCAAACGCCCCTGCCTGCCTCTATCTTGGCATCGAGACCGACGCCGCGCTGCCCACCACGCCATTCCTCACGCTGGCAGCACAGACATACCGGCTAGAGCCAGCGGAGACCTGGGCTGCCTGGCCGGAGACACCCCTGCGCGATGGCTGCTACCTCGTCCGCCCAGAGACGCCGACGGCGCCGGCTTTCTGGCTGCACGTTAGCGAACAGCGCGTGCCCTACGGCGAAACAACGCAGATTTTGCTGCTGCTGCAAGATGTCACCGAGAAGATGACGACCTGGCGCGACATGCGCAGCCTGCGCGCGGTGGTCAGTCACAAACTGCGCACGCCGCTGAACGCCGTCGTGGGATTGCTGATGTTGTTCCAAGACTATCCCGACGCCACGCCGCTTGGCGACGTGCGCGACCTGCTCGTCGAAAGCGCCAACGCGGCCGCACGCCTGCACGCCGAGGTGGAGGATGTGCTGGCTTATGTTGGCGGGCTGACGGGCGCCGAGCCAACGCGTACAATGGCGGTCAGCGACTTGTCCGCCGCGGTCGCCACCGTGCGCGCCCTGCTGGGCATGACCGACGTCGCCCTCACGGTGGACGACGCCGTGCGCGGCGTCACCTTGCCCCTTTCCCGGCGCACCTTTGAGCAGATTCTGTTTGAGGTGCTGGAAAACAGCCAGAAATTCCATCCGACCCACACGCCGTCGGTCACCATTACGCTGACGCCGCTGGAAGCTGGCGTGCAGCTTGCCATCGGCGACAATGGCGTGACGCTGTCGCCACAGCAACTGCAATGGGCGATGAAGCCTTACTTGCAAGGGGAAAAGCATTTCACCGGCGAAACGCCGGGTATGGGGTTGGGGCTGCCGTTGGTGGCGACGCTGGCCTGGCAGGTGGGTGGCTATGCGCAGATTCGCAATCGCCGCGCCGGGCCAGGCGTCGTGATCGAGGTGTGGCTGCCGATCGCAGATTGACGCCGTCGCCAGTCTCCAGGAAGCCGCGCGGCTTCCTGGAGACTGAATAGCACACAATGCGTTGTGTCAACCCTCGACGGCGCGCAATGCCTCGACGACTGGCTGCGCTTCGCTCTCCAACGTAGCCTGCACCTCGGCGAAGACCGTCGCCACATCCTCCGCCTGCACCGTGATGCGCTCCAAACCCTTGCCGATGATCTGGTCGCCGTTCGGCACGAAGACGCGCGCCGAGTCTTGCGGCTGCGTCAGCGGGAGCTGATCGACGGCAGTCTTGAACTGGGGGAACTCCTCAAAGTACGCCAGCATGTCGGGCAGTTCGAGCGCACTCTTGCGCACCGGCATGTAGCCCGTGTTCTGCGACCAGAAGGCCGTCGATTCCGGGTTGCTGGCATAGGCGATGTATTGCATCGCACCTGGCTGTTTCTCCGCCGGCGTATCGGAGAGAATCGACAGGCCGGCGCCGCCCGTGCAACAGCCGAAGTTGTCCTTCTTCGGCAAGAAGGCGGTGCCAAACTCGAAGGTGCCATTGGCCTTGATGCCGCCCATCGAGCCGGTAGACATCATTGCGGCGGCTGTCAGCCCACCAATGAAGTCAGCCTGCACATCCTTGCTCGGGCGCGCCCACTTGTAGGTATGTACAGTGTCTTTGTAGAACTGGCCTGCTGTCACCGTCTTCTCGTCGGTCATATGCATGGTGAAGTCAGGATCGCTATAGCTGCCACCCCACTGCCACGTCACCGGCTGGAAGAGCCAGGCGATGTAGCTGGCGCCATCCGGGTGTGAGAAGGCGGCGGTCGCCATTTCTTCGCCGTTCATCTCCAACAGCTTCGGCGCCCACTCCATGAACTCGTCCCAGGTTTCGGGGCCGCGATCGGGCAGACCAGCCACCGCCCACTTCTCCTTGTTGTAGTAGAAGAGCGGGGTGCTACGCGCAAAGGGGATCCAGTAATGGACACCTTGACGCACGCCCTCATTGATGAGCGGGTCTTGGTAGTCGTTCACATCGACGCCTTGCGCGTTGAGCAGGTCGTCCAGCGGCGCAATCGCCTGGTTGAGATAGAACTTGAACCACCAAACGTCACTCAGCAGCGAGATATCGGGCGCCGTGCCGGCCTGCAGCGCAGCCGTGACCTTCTGGGCGGTCTCCTCGTAGCTGCCCTGGAACTGATAGTCGATGACGACGTCGCTCTGGCTCTCGTTGAAACGCTTAACCAATTCGGTCTCGGTTTCGCCGTTTTTGCCGGTGAAGCTGCTCCAGAACAGGATGGTGACTGGCGTTTGCGCGGGGGCGGCAGCATCGCCAGCAGGCGCCGCGCCGGGCGCCACGGGCGCAGCGCAGGCAGCCAGCGCCAGCATACCGGCGCCAGCGGTCATCCCCTTGAGCAGCGTTCGTCGTGAGACAGTCTTTTCGAGCATGATGTTCCTCCAAAACGAATAATCGAACGAAATGTTGAAGCGTAACAAGTCACTCGTCATGATAGCCAGTGACGCCTGACGTGTGACGCCTGACGTGTGACGCCTGACGTGTGGGCCTGACGAATGAGCAACGTGAACACTCACCCCTTGACCGCGCCGGCTGCGATCCCATCCACGATGTAGCGTTGTGCGTACAAGAACACGAGCAGCACCGGCAGCACCACAAAGATCGTGCCCGCCATCACGACGCCCCAATCGATGGTGCCTTCCTCCACCATCAACCAGTAAATGCCGATAGGCAGCACACGCATCTCCTTGGTGTTGGTGACGATGAGCGGCCATAAAAACTCATTCCATTTAGCGACGATGCTCAGCAGTGCAAAGGAAACGATCGCCGGTTTGGAAAGCGGCGCCACCACACTCCACAGCGTGCGCAGATGGCCAGCGCCATCGACGCGCGCCGCATCCATGATCTCGCTGGGAAGGGTACGATAATACTGCCGCAGCAGGAAGGTGCCATAGGCCACCGACGCGCCCGGAATGATGATGCCTTGGAAGGTGTTGATCCAGCCAAAACGCGCCACCGTCAGGTAGTTTGGTAGGATCGTCACCTGCACTGGCACCATCAGCGCTGCCAGCAACAGTAGAAAAATATAGCGCTTACCAGGAAAACGCAGAAACGCGAAAGCATACGCCGAGGTCACCGCAAAGAAGACCTCGAAACCGCTGCCAAAGAGCGTCACGATAAAAGAGTTGATGTAATAGCGACCAAAAGGCGCCGAATTCCACGCCTTGGGAAAGCTCGCCAGCGTCGGCTGCATGGGAATCCAGGTCGGTGGGATCGAGTAAATTTCTTGTGGCGTCTTGAACGCGCCGCTGATCATCCAGTAGACCGGCAGCCCGATCAGCAGCACGCACAACGCAAGCCCGGTGTAGGCGGCCGTGCGTCCAACCAGGCTCCGCTGCTGACCGACCCAGCGTGTAACAGCAGGCTGATTATTTTGGGGGCGAGTCTGCATTAGTTCGTGAGTTGTATTCGTTGCACTTGTCATGCGGTTGCGTGTCGTTTCCTTTGATGGTATGGCGCTGGCTACGGTTCAAGCGTAATGGACGTTGCGATCCTCATAGCGCATCTGCACCAGGGTAAAGGCAAACATCAGGGCAAAGAGAATGACACTGGCGACGCCAGCGCGCCCGGCATTGAAAGCGACAAAGCCTTCTTCGTAAAGATAGAAGACCAGCGTCGTCGTAGCATTGACCGGTCCACCGTTGGTCATCACCTTGATGATGTCGAACGCCTGAAAACTGGTCAGCACAGTGGTCAGGATCAAGAAAAAGATCACGGGCGATAGCCCCGGCAGCGTAACGGCCCGGAAGCGCGCCCAGGCGCCACCGCCATCCACCACCACCGCCTCATACAACTCACGCGGGATCGCTTGCAGCCCGGCCAGATAGATCACGACAGCGTAGCCGATGGTCTTCCAGACATGCACAATGATCACCGCCGGCATGGCCCAGGCGCTGTCCAGTAGCCAGCTTGGCGAGCTGAGGCCGACAAAGCCCAACAGCGCATCGATCAACCCGTAGCGCGGGTCGAAAATATAGATCCAGACGATGCCGATGGCGGCGCCGCTTAACATCACCGGGCTGAAGACGATGCTGCGCACCGTGTTGCGCCCGCGCAGGCTCTGATTGAGCAGAAGCGCCATCATCAACCCTAGCACCGCCGTGAGCACAACGCTGGCGATGGTGAAGTAGAGCGTGTTGAAGAGAATCAACTGAAATTTTGCCTGAGTAAATAGGAATCGATAATTTTCGAGACCAACCCAGGTCTTCACCGGCGCCAGCATATCCCACCGCACAAAGCTGAGATAGCCGTTGTAGAGCAGCGGCCAATAGGTGAAGATTGCAAAGAGCAAGATGTTTGGCCCCACCAGCAGCACAAAGAGCAGCCATTCGCGGCGCTCAGCTGGCGAAATCCGTTTTGACCGTAGTGAGCCTACGCTCATAAGCAGCACTTCTTTCGACGTGATCATCACTGCTAGAGAACTTCAATTGTGTTAAATCGAGTGCGCCAAAGGTTATCGAAAGGTAAATGATTTGTCAAAGCACTAATTACATGGGCGTGTCAGAAGTTCGCTGAAGCGTCAGAGGGCGATGAACGTGCAAACAACTGAAACACACCCACTACCCTTAGTGCAGAATCAGGAGAACGCCCCCGGCACGCCGCAGGCTAATACGCTGGACAGATTCGTCGTGCGGCGTGCCGGGGACGTTGTCTGCGGAAACACTAGATATTGGCAATCGCCGCCAACAGACGCGTGCGGTTCTCGGCGGCGACAAAGCGGGCAAAATCGCTGCGCAATTGGCGGCGCAGTGTGTCAATGATTTTCTGCTGGGTCTGCTCATACCGGGTGGCGGTGGCGGCGTCATTGACGGCGCCGCTCGACAAGAGTTGCTGGCTCACAACGGCGTCATTCAAGTCGCCCAGGTCATCCTGGAGTTTGCGCAGCCGCGCGATGATCTCGTCGCTCTCCGCGCCCAGCAGCCCAGCCATGAATTCCAGGTTGTAGCGCAGATATTTACACTCGATGCGCAGACGGTGCAGCGTCTCGACAGGGATGTCATCAGGGCGATCAAACCAGATTTCGTAACTGCGCACGCGTGCAAAATTGGTGAGTAGCATCGCCGGTGTGATATGGCGCACCTGAAACGGGGTGACTTCGGCGCCAGGCTGTGGCTGCAAGTCAACGAGGCCAGCGCCTGGCGTCCGGCAGAAAGCCAGAAACTCGGTGACGAACGCAGCGTAGTCATCACTCTCCAACCAGGCCGTCAACGCCGTGTGCGCGGTCGTGCGCTTTGCCATCCATGCGCTCAGGGTGGTCTGCAAGTCACCCCGGCTCCGCTTGCGCATCTTTTGCTGATACCGTTCCAACTTGGCGATGGCGACATCCAGGTCGCGCACAGCGCCCAACAGCCGCGCCGTCTTACGCAGCCGCTTAAAATGGCCGCGCACAGCCTTAGGTTGAAAGTAGCCCTGGTAGATGCGCGCCGCAGCGCGCACCCGGCGAATGGCGACGCGTGCGTCATGTATATACTCTGGGTCGGCGCTGAAGCGGACGCCAGCTTCGTTCAAGAGCATGTTCGTAAATTGTTCGTGCCAGATGATGCGGCAGGCTTCACCCATGTGCATGGTAGGCTGCAAGCTCTGCCAATTCTCCGGTGCATCGGCGGGATGACGGGAAAGCACACCAAGTGCGCGCTCAAGTTTGCTCTCCTGGCTGGGAAGCAGCGC
>Ga0209398_1000761_pt1 | contig 18741 bp, 12 predicted proteins | sample AshMeaBigSpring_FD_184125 | JGI IMG/M metagenome (GOLD analysis project Ga0209398, IMG submission 184125) | Groundwater microbial communities from Big Spring, Nevada to study Microbial Dark Matter (Phase II) - Ash Meadows Big Spring (SPAdes)... | ecosystem: Environmental > Aquatic > Deep... | reverse complement strand
GATACTTGTTTTTAATCCCTCATAGTGATGGAGATACGCTTTTACCTTTCCAAAACTGAGTTTAGATTCCAGTATCAGCGGCACTTTATTCTCATCATCAGTGGCATAGACAAAGAGTTCATCTTCTTCTTGAAAATAATCGCCAGATATAAGCTGGGGGCTCAGCTTTATACATCGGTACTTTTTGCCATTCCACCTAATATTTTCGCGACCTAAAAAAACCAGCGCGGTATTATATATTTCTCCATCTATAAAAACATCCAGGTAAAATTTATCGCCGGCTTTTTTATTGTTAAAATCAAGGCCTCTAGCATAATAAATGGCCGATAGCAAGTCCTGGGTACAGCGCGGAAAGGATTGTATTACATCCTCTTTTTCCATTACCCCTCTGCGCTTTTGATAATCTATCCACACTGATTCATTTAGCGGATCCATTTTCAGATGCTGATCTATGGTGTATCCTCCCTCATCTACATGTCTTTCAAATTCCAGGGGCTGTCCAGAAAGGGGCTCTATGTAAGTTTCATATTTATCCGCTACTCGGTATATTTTATTAAAGGCGGAGGCGGAGCGTCCTATGCAGGAAATATGCCAAAGATTTTGGTTATTGATACTTTCATTTTTTATAGTAAACTCCGCAGTACCGGCGGTTATCCATAGGGCTGTCCAATTATAATAAAGTTTATAACGAAGCAATTCGCCAGGGCCAAAGGGGTGCTGGGTATTTTCACATTCGTCTGATTGGGGGGCTTCCATCTGGTGGATAAAAGATGAAATGATTAATGCAAATGTGAGAAGGAGGACTCTAATCATTTTCAGGTGAAATGTTTATTTTTTTTATTTGCAATAGGAAAATCAATCCAGTGATGGCAGGGGCAATGAGATTGAATATCCAGATAAGAAAAGCCGAGAACAAGATAGCCCAGTGAGAATGGCTCAGCAGACCAAAGAAAAAAATAGCTAATTTGCTTTTTAAAGCTAATCCAAATACTTCCCAGTTTGGCAAGATGGTTTGTGCAAAGAAGAGAGCCAGCACTAGGATAAATACCGGACCCAACCCTGCATTTACGCCAAAGATATGCAAAATGAATACATATTCTAAAGAGAAAATCAGGTGCCTCACTAAGGAAAGAAATAGCAATATCCGGCGATGTTTTCTGGATACAGAAACAGTGGGAAAAAAAGCCTGCAAATGCTTTTTTATCCAGCTTATATCTCCTATACGTCTTATCCATCTTTCATAGTTCCAGTAGGCCATCCACAATATCAGCCACCCGGCAGCAGATAGGACTATAAAAACGCCTTGTGCGATTAATGGCCATTCTGAATAATAAAAGATATACCCTCCAAATCCTAAGATGCCCAGCAGCAAGCTGGCTATAAGCTGGCAGAGACTGCCCAGCAGCGAATAAGACACTCCCTGAAGCCTGTGTCCCGCGGGCAAAAACAATACCCGGCCACCATACTCGCCCACCCTATTGGGCGTAAAAAGCCCCAGCGAAATTCCTGTGCACACTGCCCTAAAAGCGGACCACAGCGATACTGGGCATACATAGCCCATAAGCAGGCGCCATTTTATAGCTTCTATCAGCCAGTTTGCCAGGCTCAGTAATATACATAAAATAAAGCCCCACAGATGTGAATATATAAAAGAAAAAGAGAGAAATTCTTGTCTGTACAAACTCTCCTGCTGAGCCTCAAGTTGCAAGTATATACTGTATGAAACGATAAACGCAATCAGTCCTTTTAAAACCGTCCATTGGGCACCTTCTAATTTCACCTTCAAAAGTAAATAATCAGATAAAAACAGGCTCGTAGGGCCATCAGGCCAGAAGCAAGTCCGCAAAGTTTTCCACTAATCGTCAAAGAAAACCAAGATAAGGCGATTAAATCCGAAATCAGCCTTAGAAAATTATGGCAAGAAAATTCTACTTCATATCTATTTCTGTACTCTTCTTTCTGTCCTCTGCGTAGTTATTACTACCGCTACGAGAAAAAAATCTGTGCCTCATAGCTATTTTGTATAATTTCTTTTCATAGCGAAGTCACTGACTGATTCCGGATTAAAAAAAGAAGGTATTACTTTTACCCTTAAATATGAGTAAGATACTGGGCATAGATCCAGGAACGAATGTACTGGGCTATGCTGTAATAGACACGGATCTGCATCCGATAATAATTATTTCTCTGGGGGTAGTAAAGTTAGATGCCTTAGAGGATCACTATGCAAAGCTTAAACATATCTATGAGCGGCTAATGGCGGTGATAGTAAATTTTAAGCCGGCGGAGATGGCGATAGAAACGCCGCTCTATGCCGGCAATGCACTGAGTATGCTCAAGTTAGGCAGGGCTCAGGGTATCGCTATAGCAGCAGCTATGATGTCCGGCCTACCGGTCACCGAATATCTGCCTAAGAAGGTAAAAAAATCCATTACCGGCAATGGAAATGCCACGAAAGAGCAATTAGCCGATATGTTGCAAAATTTATTAAAATTCGATACCATGCCTAGCTATCTGGATGCCACCGATGCACTAGGTGTGGCCCTATGTCATCATTTTCAGCAAAAACCGGGTATATCTGCTCCGGGAAAATGCGGCAATTGGAAGAACTTTCTCAAGGAAAATCCGTATCGAATAAAAAAATAATTATAGAGCAGCTGCTATATCGGCTCTCAATGCCTGCATCTCTTCATCAGAGAAACGGACTTTGTGGCGAAAATCTATGATGCCCTTGTGATCTAATGGCACCAGGTGTATATGGGCGTGTCGGACTTCTAATCCTAGCACCGTCACGCCCACTTTAGGACAATGCACTACTTTTTCTAAGGCCTTGGCTATTTTTTTTGAAAAGAGCATAAGTGCTATATATAATTCATCCTCGAGATCGAAAAAATAATCCACTTCTTTTTTAGGTATCACTAGGGTATGCCCCCAGGAAACGGGATTTATATCCAGAAAGGCAAAACAGTGTTCATTTTCTGCAATCTTGTAGCAGGGTATTTCGCCGGCGATAATTTTTGAAAAAACAGATGACATTATGTGCTTATAAAGAGGATTATCCGCGACTTATCTCCAATACCTCTAGTTCCATAGGACCGCTAGGGGTGGTAATAGTGACGATGTCGCCCAGGGATTTTCCCAGCAATCCCTTTCCTATAGGCGATTCTATAGATAGTTTGCCGGTTTTCAGATCGGCTTCATTTTGGGATACCAGGGTATAATAGAGTTCTTTTTGCATGCCTTTATGATAAAGCCTCACATTAGATAGGATTATAATTTTGCTCCCATCTACTTTAGATTCATCAAGGACCCTGGCAATAGACAGATCATTTTCTAATATTGCTATCTTCATTTCCAGCATTCCCTGTGCTTCTTTAGCCGCGTCATATTCCGCATTTTCAGAAAGATCTCCTTTCTCGCGGGCTTCTGCTATTTGGCGGGCCATATCTGCTCTGCCCTTGGTTTTTAGTTCATTCAGTTCTTCGCGAAGTTTTTCGAGTCCTTCCGCAGAGAAATATTTAATTTCAGCCATAATGTTTATTTTTAATAACCCATATTAAAAAAAACAAGGAAACAGCCCCGCAACTTCAGGGATATTTCCTTATAGATGGCAAATATACGCTAAATTTTAATCAGGTGTAAAAATATAAAATCCCTTTCAGGCTATTTTCTTTTTCACACATAAATTCGCTATAAAAAGGAGATGAGCAAATGCGATTTTATCGAATAAATTTATCCGAAAGAAGCAGCTATTCACCCCTTTAGATACAATGGGCTATGTTATAAAATACTTTTTCTCTTCCTATAGGCCACGAAAAAAAGTCCCCTGATTAGGAAGACTTTTATAGCTAAACAAATAGGCAATATTAGAGCGTGAGTCTCAATCCTAGCGAATGGGTGCCATTAAAAAAGTCGGTAGTGCGATAGGCATAATCTACACCAAGACTCGGACCACCTTTGCGAAATGGCACATCTAGGGTAACGCCTCCACTAAATCCGGTAAATGCCGATGTAGAAGTAGCCGCATCAAAGAGTCCATCTTCGTAGCGAAACCCACCTCTGAGCATAAACATTTCTCTAAATCCATATTCTAATCCGATGCCTAGATGGTCTTTAGAAAAAGAATTAGAAGTAAAATTGCCGGCTAGGGTAATTCTATTTTTTATGGTGCTTAGTACATCATAAGACAATCCGATATTAAGCAGGGAAGGCATTTCAAAACGCTGAGTGCGCTGCGAGCCTGTAAGTTCGGCTCCACTAATAGCCGTATAGGCTACATCCAATCCATCTCCGCTAAACTTCATAGGGGTGCCCACATTTCGCAGGGCGATACCAAACTTAATACGATCTCTGGCACCGGTTACATACTGTATGCCGGCATCTAAAGCCACCCCGGAAGATTTTACATTAGAGATAGACTCATTCACGAGCCTTACGGTAAGTCCTCCACTGATACTATTAGAAAACTGGCGCGAATAGGCAAGTCCTATCTGGGTAAAACTGGGGCTAAAAGTAGCACTGGAGCCATAATCGGGAGAATTTGTATAGGTTTCGAGAATATCACCAAAGCTAAGGGAAGTGACATCTATGCCGAGTACGCCGGATTCGCCCAGTTTTTGGGCAAAACCAGCCGAGGCAATATTAATTCCACTGCCGGATAACCAGTTTGTATATCCTAGTAATATTTCCGTTTTGCGGATACGAGCCAGACCACCCACATTGAGACGCATAGCTTCGATACCTGTGATCCCGGCGGAATTAAGCCCGTGCCATCCGGCAGATCTGGCCCAGGGCATAATTAATAATTCGGTGGCTCCCGCCTGTCCTACGCGGTCTTTATTTCCGGCTATCAGCCCACCGGATAAGGTGAGCGACAGAAATAGGATCGAAAAAAATTGCTTTATCATTTTATTGAATTTGATGATAATAAATTAGAATGTTTCAAGATCTATAGGCCTCATTACCCCAAACCATTTCAGGACTCTTTCTTCGCCCAGATCAGGAGCTTCTATGTGAATAATATAGATACCGCTGGCCACTGGCACACTGGCATTGTTTTTTAAATCCCAGTTGAGTGAATTTTGGATACTGCCATTTTTATCTACTAAAGAAGTACCCTTGTTATTGGTCCTATTATCTATTGCGAGAGTGCGAATGAGGGTGCCATCTAAGGTAAATATTTTCACATTTGCATAATCCGGTAGATTGGTGATCTTAACGGTATTATCAAATTTGTCATTTTCATATTCAGAGTAGGCATAATAAGGATTGGGTACTACGCGTATGAGGTCTAGTGCCGAAGAAGCTGCTTCAGCATCATTGAAGTGAGGCACAAACTTATGCATATCAAATTCATATACTAATGGATTATCCAGAAGGGTTTCTTCGTAAGGGCGTGCGATGCGAACCCTTATCTTTACTTCAGAAGGCACCAGACCATCGGCAGGACTTTTATAAATCGCCTTGGTAAATTGTTCTCCTAAAATAGGCGTACCTACCCACATACAATTATCATATACCTGTCTCTTATCGGCTATAACACCGGAACTTAGTAGGTCGGCTGCAGCGGCACCACCATCGTAGGTACTAGCCATTATATAAATCCAGTGTTCACCGCCCATACGGTAGCTTCCTACTGTGGGGAATCCTACGGCTTCAGTAGCTACTACCTGCGTGGGATTAAAGAGCATATCAGCACCATTTTCGCCGGCAAGAAATGAATTTTCGCCAAACATAATATTTAATCGGCGACCGGTTTCTATATCTATCGCATATCCAGGGAAGTAGGAGCGACCAGTGCTACCGGCAATAGGATTGCCATCTTTATCTTTAGAGGGGCTAATTCTTAGATTGCCCTTTTTAGCACCTCCCCCGTTATTAGCTTCAAAACGGCCTTGTTCTATAACGAGGCAAGGAGTCCAAAGATCGCGATTGGGGGTTATAACCAAGTCAATGCTTTGGAGTTCATTAATTGTATTAGTGGGGGTGTCACCCTCATAATCGCAGTCTGAGCATCCCGGGCTCATAGGCAGATTAAAATCTACTTGGGGATCTATACTGGGCGCATTCATAGCGAGGCAGAAGGGGGCCATTCCTCCGTTCACTACTTTTTCATAATTCTGATCTCTATCTGTTTTTACATAATCGTCATAGATAGAGCCTTCGCCACCGGAATAAGAACCGGAGAGAATCCAGTTTTCGGCTACATTTCCACCATCCTGATCTTCTATAAAGGCAAGCCAGGGATGCTGCGGATCGGAGTAGATTACTTCACTGCTGAGCATATTATTATTCAGGTAGGGATACTTTACTTGGCGCATATTTATGGTAAATCCTAATGGTTTAGATTCTCGATAGCAATAAAAATTTATATCCGGGTTGTCTAGGCATCCTTCCTCAAACTGCCATCCGCCTATACCCTGCTCATTGCTTACAGAAATATTATTATCAGCATAATAGACTAATCCGGTGGAGAGGGAAGTAAGTTTCCAGGTAGAAGATTTCAGTATATATGGGAGATTATAATTACTTACCGGAGCGGTACCACTATCATAAATTTCATATACCTGATCGTTTGAGAGGACATTTACGGAAGTATTTCCGGTGATTTCATACATATCATCTCTTGCCTCCGGCTGATAGGTATCATCTTTCACATAGATATAGATAGAGGCTGTATCTATAAACTCCTGCCCATCTACTTTCACGATGTACTTCATTTCATCAATAGCATTTGTGCGACCAAAGAGTGGTGTATAGATCACTTGCTTATTTTCATTAAAAGAAGCATTACCATCGCGAGGCTGAATAATACCAAGGATGTCCCAATCGCCCAATCCGGTATAAACTGAATTTGCCAGGTCTATCGTTTTGCTTAGGGGGGGATTCGCATTGGGATTAATTGTATGTTCTACAGAGACAGGACAAGCTAGGATACCTAGGATAAGCGGATCATTGAGAGAGAAAGTAGCTACGCCTATATCGTCATTTCCATTAGCATCGGATATTCGATACAGGAGATGCTCAATACCCAAATATCCGGAAGTATTAGATGCTGGGGGAGAATAATTTAAGATACCATCCGGGCTTATAAAAGCCTGTCCAAAAGCCGGAGCATCTACAATTTGAAAGGGGGAATCATTAGTAAGTTCTAAGCGGAATCTATCATCGGGCACGAGCATAGGATCAAAAATATTGACTTCAAATGGTCCTGCACCACCTTCATATACAGGATCGTCCATAGAACCATTTGCCAATATGGTTTCTACACTTGCGGCATTAAGATCCATTTCAAATCCGCCATTGCCCACACCTTCTATTTGGGTAATTTCTGGCCCATCTCCATATTCTGATCCCAGCACTAAACCCCCTTCCTGGGGTGATACGATATGCGGAATAGCGGTATATACGGAGATGTTTTTACGTCCTTCTATGTAAGGCAGTAGCTGGGCATTAGGAGAAGGTGCGTTTGGGTCATAAGATTCGTGGGAATTATAACCATAGGCTACTACAGTGAAATAATAGCGTTTATTATTTACGAGTCTTTTATCGCCGGTAGCAAATTGGTCTTCGGTGATGCGGAAAGTATGACGCACTCCTTCATCTTTTCCTTCTACCATTTTTACGGGCACGAGATATCCGAGTTCAGCATTGGGAATCCAATTTACGATACGAGTAATTTCATCTTTTTCTATATCTACAGTAAATATTTCGCGTGCCAGATCCACATTGTTATAATCTGCTGGTGAGATCACAGGGGTTTTTGTTTGAAAAATTCTATACCCCTGAAAAAAGTATAAAGAATCCTTAAACCCTTGCCCGGCGAGTACGGGATCGCGTTCTGCATATTGCTCGTGGAAATTATTGCTATTAGGAGAGTTCCAGAGCGATATAATAAGTTCCTGATCGAGTTCTCTGATAGTCATATTAGGGGCGTCCGGTCCATCTTTTAGTTTAAAATTATTATCAAAAAGGGCTTGGGCTTTTTTATCGGCCCGCACTAATGGATCGAAAGAGGGGCAGGGATATTGTACGCCATCTTGCACCCATACTACACCTATGATAACGTCATTGACTGCTCCTGGCTTAAGTTTAAAAGGACCGGAAACTTGAAGAAAACGGCGGTCTGCCGGATTATTTGCATCACAGTTTCCTAATTTATTACATTCGGACCAGGCATTAGGCGAGCAGTCGCTAGGATCGCTGGGAAACATATAATTAGTGGGATCACCACCGGATTGATAAGCATTACCCCCATAGGTAAAAGGTGATTTATCTTTCCATACACCGGCCATATAACCATAAAAATGGTCTGCAGTTTCCGGATTACCGGTAGGACTAAAATCATTATTATAATATACAAAGGCCGACATGCCGAGCTGATTACCATTTTCATCCTTAGGGCCTTTAAAAAAGTCTACCCCTAGTAGTGGTGGGTCTTCGCCATATCCGGCTGTTCCTTCATCATTGCTATCACCATTATAAATTATCCCGAGGGACTCATCTACTACACATCCCACAAAGTCGTCTTGATAATTTCCCAAATCTGCATCTACCCACTGCCCTAGAAATACGCTATCTATATCTGCTGTAGATTTATTATCTATAAAATATTTATAGAAAGTCATATTATTCACTTCATCGTTCGTAGCATAAGCAAAGGCGAGGGCATTTATTTCGAGGCCTATCTGCTGGCCACCTGTTTCGGAGTGTACATTACCTACATCATTAAAGACCCACCAAATCATTTGATCGGCATAAACTCCTTCTACAGCTTCATCTATCACCGGATAGTCTCCGGTAGTGGGGTCATAACCTGGGGTAAGTCCGGATTCCCAGTAAGGGGCGAGGTCTTTTCCTATGGGCAGGGCGAAGTTGTCGAAATAGGGGTTATCCTTACCCGGCCATTTTAGAATAGACTCCGGGATATCGGATACGGGAAGGGTACCGCTACTCTGCTCTAATTTCGTAAGGTACCTATCTATGTCTGCGCCGGTAACTACAAAAAACTGGTCGAAATTAGTACATACCGATTGTTCTATCTGTCCAGATGCATCTAAGGGTCCGGGGAAGAAGTCGTTACCTGTTTGGCGATAGGTTTGGGCGGCCACTTTTAGCTGTCCTAAAGCATCTATACCACCTATCCACAGTGCTCCGGCAAAGAGGGAGTGCTTAGCAATTTCGCCTGAGGCAGGATCCACTTTGGGGATTTCGTATTTGGCATCATCAAGATCCCACCACATATCCCCACCGGAAAGCAAGCGTGTTCTTACATTATTTATATTAAGTTCCACTTGTGCTGTTGCCGGATTACAATCTTCTGCCAGGGCTTTCAGGCTCTTCGGCTTAGGCAGTGGCATAGGCTGGCCTACATTTACACTTGCTACGAGAGAGCAGGCCGAACAAATGAGGAGGCCTATACAGAATAAGATATTTTTTAATTTATTCATAAAGAGATTATTAGTTATAGATGATTAAAAAGAATAGCTGATGCCGAAGCGAATGGTACGAGGCTGAGCATACTTATTAGGATCTAATAATTTTACGCCGTACTGATAGGAGAAAGAATCAGGATCTAGGCGGCCTAGTGCATCTGTAATACCATTTTGAGAGCCCAGATATCCATCATCATCGGCTCTTCCGGTGTAGCTATATACGCTTTGAACATTTTTGCGATTGAGAATATTCTGGATCATAAAATAGAGCTGGATGCTATTGGCATCTTCGCCTTTTCCCAGAAATATAGTTTTATCTATTTTGGTATCTATATCTAAATTCCAGGGGAGTCTGGATCCATTAATTTGTCCTTCTAGTGTAGTTCTATTGGCTATACCAAAGGCAGCAGTAGGTGTAGCAAAACGCTGCTGGGTATAAGGTGTACCTGATCTGGCACGGATGATGGTATTTATACCAAAATTAGAAAGGAGATTATGATCTTTTATCTTAGGACCATTATACTTAGCTCCATCGGCAAAGCGATAATCTACACTCAGATTAAGCATGTGGCGGCTATCAAAATCGAGGGGCTGTATGCTACGCAAGTTTGGCTGTCCATTTCCGGCGAGATTTACTGCGCTGCGATCACTGGATCCTGTACCATCGGCAAACTGGAGGGTATAAGTGGCCACCATACGCACATTGCCGGTCTTGCGCATATCATAGGTAAATGTAAATCCTTTGGTAGTACCGAAGTCCACATTTCCATAAGTGGTATAAGAGGTGGGATAGGCAAAATTCACATTAGTCACCTGTACCATATCTCTTAATTCCTTATAGAAAGCAGTTATTTCTATTACGGAGGTAGGAGAAACCACCTGCTTATAACCTACCTGATAATCTACCGTTTTCTCTGGTTTAAGATTGGGGTTATTAAAGGTATTGTCCACCGCTCTTTCATTAAAGAAATAATAGTGCATAGGTGTAGCTACGATACGACCCTGTGGACGCTGTGTAAGTACATCATAGTGAGCAAAAAACTGGGCCACATCACTGATAGGGAAGGAGAAGGCTATGCGCGGCATAATATTTATCTGTGGGGTATAATCCTCAAATGCGGTGTTAGGATCAAAATTTTTCTCTTTTATATCACTTCTAGGCTGTGGGCTCAGTGGATGAGAGAGATAAGGTATAGGAGCACCGCTTTCTCCGATGATTTTAGGATCAGTGATTAATGTACCACTGGCATCATACCACGTATCTCCATTTCTGTAGCCTTTGATTGTGGTAGGGTTATATCCATTATCTACATATACCACAAAATCTTCTCCGATGGTTCCAGGATGTATTATGGTTTGTCCATTAATTTCTGAAACTTCTCCGGCTTTTCTCACACCATAAAGCGAATAGGGATCTTTTAAAACCTTGGTATTGGCATCAAAGCGATCTACCCTGGCTCCTACGCGAAAAACCAAATCCTTAAAGCTAAATTTATCTTGAATATAACCGGCTACATAATTAGGACGAAAAGCGGCAATAGGACGGGTTTTTTGTCCTTTATCATCGGTAGCAGTCCAGAAATCATTAAAAGAAGGCTGTTTCTCGAGTTTATTTCCAATATAATCGTAACCATAATACTCAAGCAGATTATCATTATTACCACTGCCAAAAAGGTCGTCTGGAGAAAAAAGATCTAAACTTAGCTGGTCTGGGGTATAGGTATCTGTATTTACATAATCAGTGAGATTAAGCCCAAAACGATTGCGAAAGTTAAAATCGAAATCTGAACCGGAAAGCTCGCCCAGACTATTTACTAGGCGAACATAATTATAGGTGATCGTATCATAGGAAGTGAAATTTCCGTGGATAGCAGGATTATAATCACTAAGGGCTATCTGCTGTCCATTTATTTGAAGGATGGGATTGTCTGTATCCAGCTGGATATCTCCGGAGGATCCCTGGGCAGCTATCTTTTGCCGCATACGATCCCATAATCCCTCTGGACTAATATTCCAATCTCTGTCTATACGCTGCTCATACTCTAATCCGAGTTGAAAACTGTGGCGGGATTTATCTCCTTTATTACGGGCCTTTGCATCTACCGAACCATTAAAAGTGAGGCGATACTGATCATTTTCTGTCTTATCGAAGAAATCGTAGTTAGCGATAGGTGTATAATAAAGGCTATAGGAAGTAGCCCCACCGGAGCGGCTACCATTAATAAGACCTTCCTGGCCGGGAATAAGTCTAATATCTTCGGCCAGCTGATCTCCTATAAGATTAAAGTATTGATTATTATATGCAATGGCTTCGGGGTTTACAGATCCGGGGGTATAGCTTACTCCATTAGACTGGTAGCCGGCAAAAACACGGCCATTTAAACTCACCGGGGTGCCATCGGGATTTACTAAATCTACATTTTGCTGAATATACAATGGAGTGCGGGACTGGTCGAATCTTCCTATATATCCATAGTCGAAGAATCGGTCTTTATGTATAGGATCTTGGGTTCTGCTGTAGTTTTTAGTCAGATCCATTTGCAATGAATAGTTAGCATTAGAGAGGATAGGCTCTTTTCTTTCTTTTAATTCTTCTTCCGTAAATTCAGAATCGAATCGCTGAGAGAAGCGCACATAACCGCGTATATCCCGCTCACGGAAATTGGGGAGGTGATCCCAGTCAAATGCATACCAGCGATTAATGCCACCGCCAAATGCCGATGCCCCGCCATCGCGGTCATTAAATCCTGCTCCTACTGTCACACTGATTTTATCAGTAGGGCTTAATACTAAACTACCTAGGCTGCTTATTTCCTGCTTAGCCATATTTACACGGGCTTTTACATATTCAAAATCATCGGCACCCAAAAACTGTGCGCTTTGCAAAAGTCCGGTACTATTAACTGAGCGTATGAGGGGATTGGCGATGAGATTATCTCTGACCTCATCGGTAACTTTATAGATACCCACTGCGGATGGGTCGTCATCCTTTTGGTGTAAATATTGTCCTACGAAGGTAAAACCCAGCAGGGTGCGATTATATCCGGTTTCATTTTTCTTCGTTTTAATCAAGGGGCCATTTAAGTACAAGGAACCCAGATTATGACCAAATGCATCTAAAAACTGAGAGGTTTCTCCTTCTACTCTACCGCTGAGATTTTTAGCCGGAGCAGAAGTAGTCACAGATATTATACCTCCGGTGGCATCGCCGTACCGCGGTGGCACGCCTCCTGTAATCATTTCTACTTGTTCTAGTGCCGCCGAGGGAATGGTATTCGATCCCCTCATCTTCATTCCATCTAAATACGTATCCGTAGAATTAGAGCGGGTACCTTTTACATTGAGTCCGCTGCCCTCATCGGACTGAAATATGGCCGCTGTAGTGGAGGCAATACTAGTGACACTACGGGTAGAGAGATTTTTTATATCCTCCTTAGTAATTATTCCTCCAGTAGTAGTTTCGTCTTTGCGGATAAGGGGTCTCTTATACTCGACGATTTCCACCACAATCAGATCGGTAACTTCCGGTTTTAAACTGATATCTAGGGAAGTGATACGGTCCGGATTTACGGTTACTCCGGTAGATTTATATGGAGCCATACCCAAATAGTTTAGCTCCACCGTATAATTTCCAGCAGGCAGCGGCTTTATAGAGAAATAACCATCAAAATCGGTTATTGCTCCCTGTACATTGCCCCCTAGATTAGCGGTAATGGTGGCGAATGGCACCCCTTCGCCTCGGTCATCAGTCACTCGTCCAGCTATCTCCCCGGACTGAGCGGCCAGTCCAAAGGATAAGACCAGCGTGAGCAAACAGAAAATAATTATTTTCATAATCAGAGATGGTTTTATTTTAGAAACATTATTTATTAAGCGACAAATATATGAAAAAAAACTTGCCTGCAAATAATATTGAGCGATTAGAAGAAAATGTTACAAAATATTACAATTCTGTGATATTTTACTCATTTTAGGCTTATTTATTGGGCAATGGATTCAGGAAAAAATGATTGTAAGCAATTATTTAGGGAAGATAATCAGTTCTTATCTACCGGGTCGCCTAGTGCCGTATCTGAAAGCTGATTATACCAATTCACTATTTTTTGGGCCAGTAAAAAGCCCATTTTATAAAAAGCCTCTGGAGAAGTTCCTGCTGTGTGCGGACTAAGGATACTGTGTGGGTGTGCAGCTATCCGGAGGAGGGCGGCTGCTTCATCGGCTCCGGCATTCAAGATAGGTTCGGTCTCAAAAACATCTAAGCCTACTCCCCGGATTTGTCTCTTTTCTAGGGCCTCAGCTATAGCCAGCGTATCTGCCACCGGACCACGTGAAGTATTTATAAACCAGATAGGCTTATGAAATTGTCTAAAAAAATCGGCATTAGCCAGATGATAGGTTTCTGTGGTGAGGGGCAGATGCAGGGAAAGGATATCGGCCTGATCAAATATTTTTTCCATAGCGGACATTTCTAATAAACCCGCTCCGTATTCCTGTTTATATTTATCATACCCCAATACTGTACAGCCAAATGCCGAGAGCCGCCGAGCGAGGGCAGTGCCTGTATGGCCCACTCCTATGATGCCCACAGTACGCCCCTGCAACTCCCAGGGAGCTAAACTGCTGCGCTCCCACAAGCCCTCTTGCAAGCTGCGATGTGCCGGACCAAAGCGATGCAAAAGATGTAAGATCATACCCAAGGCATGCTCTGCCACCGAATCGCAGTTGCCCTCTGGAGAGTGCATACATAGGATTCCTCTAGATGCTGCATAAGCAGTATCTATGAGTTCCATACCGGACCCGGTACGTCCTATGAAGCGCAGATGGGGAGCCCTATCTATGAGGGAGGCATCTATAGTGAGCCGGCTTCGCACGATAATCCCATTCATAGTAGCAAGGGCAGAATCCACCTCCTGGCGCGTAAATTCGGGCATAAGTGTACACTGCATACCTACAGATTGCAATATCTCTTGCACCACCGGGTGAATATGGTCTATGATAAGAACTTTCAAGGGAATGATAAAGAGGGCAAATGTAAAAAAAATTCAATCCCGGCCGAGACAGAAGGTAGAAGGGGTAGTCTTATTGCCCATAGATTCCATAAGGATAAGGAAGCAGCTGGGTAGGTCTAAAAGATAGGACAGAATTATGCAGAGGAGAGGAGTTTACTATGCGGCCTCCTACCCAGATGAGTGCCTAGGTGGTAGAAATTATCGGACATAGAGGAGGCAGATTATTGAAGAGGTGATTAGTACATTTTCACCTGAGGATGAAACAGAATTACGGATCTTATCAGCCATCTAGATAATTCATATCTGGAAGGGCAAGACCCTTTTCTTCTACTTTGGTATAGATATAAAAAAAATCTTTTCCGCTGAGATTTTCTGCTCTTAGATGCCAGAGTTCGGAAATTTTTTCATCTTTTTCTAGGCCTAGGCTGGAAAGGGCATTGCTCAGTTTTTTTCGCCGTTGATTAAAGGCTAACTTTACGATCCGGAGCATTTTTTGATATTCAAAATCGAAGAGCGGGCGTGGTCTTTTTACTAATTTTATTACTGCAGAATGCACCTTAGGTGGGGGATCAAATTCGTTAGGATCAAGCTCGAAGAGGTAAAAAGATTCGTAATAAAAATGTACCATGACGGATTGTATTCCGTATTCTCTTCTGCCGGGTGTGGAGACAATCCTTATAGCTACCTCTTTTTGAAACATACCCACCATACCCTCTACAATATCGCGATTTTCGAGGATACCAAAAACGATTTGGGTAGAAATATTATAGGGGAAATTTCCGCAAACCCAATAAGAGCCATCAAAAAAGGAATGCCAGTGGCAGTGGAGGATATCTTGCTGTAGGATACGATAGGCCGGAATATGGAGATCTCGGATTAAAATATTGACCATCCTTGGATCTATTTCCACCATTTTCATACGGGGAAATCTGCTCCAGAGAAATTGGGTGAGTGCCCCCTGTCCGGGACCTATTTCTACAAGTGCCAGATGAGGATCTTCGGGTAAGGCCTGGGCTATCTGTATGGCCCGCAGAGGGGAACACAGGAAATGCTGGCCGAGAGATTTTTTGGATTTGATTATCTTTTTGATGGGTAAAGATGCATTATTTAGTAGAAAAGCAGGACTCTATTAAAAATAACTTTAATTTTTCTAAAAAAAAACGCCTCAAAATGTCTAATTTTGCGCGCCTTTAGGCATTTTATTTAATCTTTCTAATGAAAATAACTTCCACTTTGAGGGCGGTAAAGAACCTAGCCTCTGCCTATATCATCAGCGACCCCAATGACCTTGCATCCCTCCCTGAAATAGCGCCAATGAGAGCTAAAATAGCCGATCGGATAAAAGCCGGTGTACATCTCTTGAGCCTCCTAGAAGGAGATAGTCCGATTATCATCTGCCGCTATCTCACAGACAAGGAGGCTTATATAACCAAAGAAAATATCCGCCAGGCCGGTGCCCTAGTAGCCAAAGAAGCAAACAGACAAAAACACTCCCGTATGGCACTACACTATAGTGGCAGTATAGAGAAGGGATTGCATTTAGCCGCAGAAGGCATACTACTTACAAACTATCAGTTTTTTCCCTACAGGACGATGGATCGCGAAAAATGCCTGCACACCCTATCCGAGCTCGTACTGGCACCCGGTGCCCTCGAAAAAGCCGCCCTCACCGAGCTAGAAGCTATCTGCGATGCGGTATATCTCTGTCGGGATTTAGTAAATAAACCCCTGAACTACCTCGGTGCTACTGACCTGGCGCTTGCCTGCAAAACTGCTGGTGCAGCCGCCGGATTTAAAGTAACGGTCTATGATAAAAAGAAAATAACCGCTCTGAAGATGGGCGGATTGCTATCGGTAAATATGGGCTCCCCGGATCCTCCTACTTTCACTATTATGGAATATAAACCCACAAAACCGGTAAATAAGCAGCCCATCGTATTAGTGGGCAAAGGCGTAGTATATGATACCGGCGGCCTGAGCCTGAAACCTACCCCTGATTCTATGGATCACATGAAATGTGATATGGCCGGTGCTGCCGCTGTACTGGGTGCTATGGTAGCTAGCAGCCGAATGAAACTGCCGGTACACCTCATAGGGCTCATCCCCGCCACCGACAACCGCCCCGGGGGAAATGCATATACTCCCGGTGATGTAATAACGATGTACAGCGGCAAGACAGTAGAAGTGCTCAATACCGATGCCGAAGGACGAATGATACTGGCCGATGCCCTCGCCTTCGCCTCACAGTACAAACCCGAGCTCACCATAGACCTCGCCACCCTCACCGGTGCTGCTGCCCGCGCCATAGGCACGGCCGGATCCGGTCTCATGAGTACGGCATCCCGCCAGCAGACGGAAGCACTCATACAAAGCGGATACAATGTATATGAGCGACTCATAGAACTGCCCCTGTGGAAAGAATATGGCGAAATGATAAAATCCGATATAGCCGATATAAAAAATACCGGAGGACCCGCTGCCGGTGTGATGACCGCAGGAAAATTTCTTGAACATTTTACAGACTATCCCTGGATACACCTAGATATAGCCACTGCAGCCTGGCTCTTCGAAGCACAGGGATATCGAACCAAAGGAAGCAGCGGACTAGGTGTAAGATTATTAGTAGATTTTCTAAAACAAAGATGCCATGCTTAAACACAAACCCAAAATAGGAATCACCATCGGCGACCTCAATGGTATAGGCATAGAAGTGATTATGAAAACATTTGTAAACGAAAAAATGTTTGACTTCTGTGTACCCGTGGTATATGGATCGAGCAAAGCTTTTTCCTATCACAAAAATTTACTGGTAATGAAAGATTTTCAATTTAACATTGTAAGTGCCATAGAAAAGCTCAAACCCAATGCCCTTAATATCCTCAATTGCTGGGAGGAAGAGGTACAAATAAACATAGGCAAAGCCGATAAAACTACTGCCTTTTATGCTTTGAAAGCCTTAGATGCCGCCGCATATGATCTGAGCCAAAACAAAATAGATGCCATCGTGACAGCACCTGTAAATAAATCGTTATTGGGCGATAGCCAAAAGCCTTTCAATGGACAAACAGAATTCTTCGGCGAAAAATTTTCATCGCCGGATACCCTTATGTTTATGGTAAGCGAAAATCTGAAAGTGGGATTGGTAACCAATCATACTGCTATAAAAGATGTGGCTAGCAAAGTAAATAAAGAGACCGTGCTGAAAAAGATAAAACTGATGGCTCACAGTCTGAGCCGCGACTTTAGCATAAACAAGCCCAAGCTGGTGGTCTTAGGACTAAATCCACACGCCGGAGAAAACGGCACTATAGGACAAGAAGATGAGGAACATATCCTACCGGCCATAGAAATAGCCAAAGCGGAAGGGATACTGGTATTCGGTCCCTTTTCCGCCGATGGATTCTTTGGCAGTGGCTCCTATAAGTACTATGATGGCATACTGGCTATGTATCACGACCAGGGGCTCATTCCCTTTAAAACCCTAGCCTTCGGACAGGGAGTAAATTTTACCGCCGGTATGCCCGTGGTAAGGACATCACCAGATCACGGCGTAGGGTATAATATAGCCGGACAAAATACCGCCTCGCCAGATTCATTTAGAGAAGCCGTTTTTCTGGCCATAGATATCCTCCATAACCGCGTAAGTTATGACGAAATGCACCAAAATCCCATCAAAAAAACAGTTCTAGCCTCTGAGGTTCCTTAAGCTATAGGCATCTTTCATCAGTTCATAAAATTTTACTTAGGGCTGGCTCCATAACTAATAAAGCCATTGATAGAGCCAGCATTAACCATCTTCTTCGACAAAGTACTGTACCTAAAATGCGCGTAAAGGTAGAATAGCTTTCACTTCAATATTAACAAAACAGAATATTAAACCCAGTTTTAACTCTATAGCAAGCGACCATTACACATCCTACATTGATAAAGTACTGTCTTTGCTTAGCAGGCTAGATGGTATATGCGATAGGGAAGCCTTCAGCAAACCGGCGCCCCGTTTTGCCTGTTTTGGATAGAGGACAAGTTTTCTTCAGTTCATCCACCTTCCGACGGTAGCGTTAGTGCCTTATCTATTCAGCCAATCCATTACTTGTTAATAGATTTAAATTAATTTGCTTATCTTTCTTCTAAAAATCCCTTCTGTTGTATCGCAATGGATACGGAGCATTTGTTTGCTAATTTCTTCTTCAAGGTCTATGCACTATGACAAGCACCGTACATCGCCTTATGTTTTTGTTCGGTATCCCGTATTGCTACGAGAGCGAAAGATGCCAGTTTGTAAACGGGGTTACTATCGC
>Ga0209398_1000759_pt1 | contig 18770 bp, 6 predicted proteins | sample AshMeaBigSpring_FD_184125 | JGI IMG/M metagenome (GOLD analysis project Ga0209398, IMG submission 184125) | Groundwater microbial communities from Big Spring, Nevada to study Microbial Dark Matter (Phase II) - Ash Meadows Big Spring (SPAdes)... | ecosystem: Environmental > Aquatic > Deep... | reverse complement strand
TACCAAAGCGGCAGGATTTTTAGATCAAGGATTCCACGCAATTCTTTCTCCAATATTAGATTTTGTGCAAGGAAAAGGATATACTCTTTGGTTTTTAATCATTGCTTTTTTACATCCATTAGGATGGCTACTATTAAAGCTTGGGGGCATTACTAAACTTCAACCTAAACAATAAAAATATTAACATTTAAACCAAACATTGCTCATTTTAAACATTTAATTTAATCGTATGAAAAAGATTGTACTCACATTATTTTTATTCGGAACGTTAGGTTTCGTAAGTGCACAAACGGGTTATTATTGGAAAGGTACTACCGATAATAACTGGAATACACTTTCAAATTGGGAAAGTCCAGAAGGCACACCAGCAACTCAAATTCCTGGAGTATCTGGTAATGAAGCTGTAGATGTTTACATTAATTCAACTGCAACAGGTCAAGCCCTTGTGAATATTAATGCAGGACAAAATTATATGATTAATAGACTTTTAATTACTTCAAATACAACAAAGTCTACATTAGTGATTGCTAAAGATGCAGTTTTAAACGTAAATATTACTACTATTGGCACTTCTACAACAGCATGTTTACTTGCGGGTGGAAAAATTAGTAATGCTGGCTCTTTATTATTTAGTTCAACAACTGGTTCATTATCGAATGGTATTATTCGTTTTACATCTGGTATAACTAGTACAGAAGACTCTTGGTTAGAAAATTTAGCAGGTGGTTTAGTTGATTTTAATTCATCAAATAATACCAATACTGTTAATGGTTTTTCATTCGGACAAACTAGTGGTTCTGGTGTTGCAAGAATTACAAACGCTGGTACATTCGCTATAACTCCAAATTTAACTACAGCTAATAATTATTTGTTTACTGTAACTGCTGGAGATGTTTCTTTATCTGGTATTTCTGTAACCCTTGGTGCAAGTGGTGCAGGTACTCTTGGTGGATTAATATCTGTGAATCCATCATCAGCAATAACTACACCTGTTAATGTAACTTTAAGCTCTACAATGAACTTGGTTATTTTTAATCAAAATACCAATCCATTTTCAATTACAGGTACATCAAGTGCATCAGCAAATGTGTTGAGTACATTCACTAACAACGGAACAATTAGTATTACTCCACAAGCAAATTCTGTTACAAGTGCTACTTATGGAATAAATATTTCTCCAGTTGTAACTGCAGGTGGTTCATTAAGCTATAAGTTTGTAAATAATGGCACCATTAATTTAAAAGGATCTTTTCAAAATACTAGTAGTATGGGTATAATTAGAATGTTTGCCCCATCGCCTAATTCTGTAACACTTGAAAATGCTGGTTTAATTGATATTGAAAATACCAATACAGGAACTACTGCTTCAGGTGCAGTTTATGGAAATAGTGGTAATACATCTAATTACACGATTAACAATTTAAGTACAGGTATATTTAGTGCAAAATTAACTGGCACATCTAGCAATTTAGATGCAATTGCACTTTTTGGTTCTGGTACAGGAACACCAGTTTTTAATAACTCAGGAAAAGTAATTGTAAAAGGTAAAATTGGAGGTAATTCTTTTGGTAGATTTAATAATAATGGTGAAGTTGATGCATCAGATAACATTATTTCTAATAACACCTTTATTGGTGCAACACTTGGATTTATAAACAATGGAACTTTAAAAGTAGGTTTAGCAAACTCAAACGTTGCTGCAACAAGTGGAGCTGCAGGTGTATTTTTTACAAGCACTGGTACAATTTCACCAACAAGTGCTACAAGTACATTTGCAACTACAAATATTTTGGGTGCAACATTAGCCTTTGCATCAAAGGTAAATATTGAAATTGGTGGGAATAGAAATACCTCTTTATGGGATAGAATTTCGTTTACGAGTAATAATGCACAAGTAGATGTATCGAATATGGTATTTAATTTGTCACTAGCTAGTGGTTACACGCCAGCTGCAAATGATACTGTTATTTTTGCAACTGCTTCTACAGGTACCGCATCTTTAAATGGTACACCAACTGTAAATTTACCAGCAGGTTGGTCGTTTGCAAAAAATACAAGTAATACACAATTATTTGCATTTTTTCCAGGCACATTGCCTGTACAATTAACTAGCTTTAGTGTAAAAGCAAACGTTAATTTTCATGATTTAACATGGGCAACAGCATCTGAAATAAACAATAAGGGGTTTTATATAGAGCGTAGTAATAATGGTGTAAATTGGGAGTCAGTAGGTTTTGTAACAGGCAACGGAAATGCATCAAACTATTCATTCAGTGTATTAACAAAATTCAATGTTACCTATTATCGTCTTCGTCAAGTAGATGTTGATGGAAAATCTTCTTACTCAAAAATTGTATTTATTAAGGAAGCTGCAACTACTGCATTGTCTATCTTCCCTAATCCTACTACTCAACAATTATTTGTTAAATTGGCAGATGTTACCAATACAAAAGCTACTGTAAATATTTACGCACAAGCAGGAAACAGAGTTTTAACTTCTGTATATTCTGGAAGCTCTTTTGTGGTCGATGTTCAGCATTTAGCTAATGGTACATACATTTTAGAAACTATTTCAAATAATAAAAAAGAACAAGTTCGTTTTATTAAGCAGTAATTTCTTTCAATCATTTTTATATACCTTATGCAACCATTTGCATAAGGTATATTTTTTATAAATCATTCCTTCTCTCTTTATTAAGAAGTAAAATATAATTTGTCGATTACAGAAATATAGTTTTCATGAAAAATTTGTTTAAAAATCTATTATTCGGCTTCGTTTTATTTGGAACATTTGTAGCAAAAGCTAATGTTGAAAAAGGTAATCAAATAATTGCACTACCTAAAGTATGGAAGTTTAAAATAGATCCTGATAATGTGGGAGAAAGTAAGCAGTGGTTTCATTCCAATGTTTCAGTTACGGGTTGGGATAGCATAAGTGTGCCAGGCAATTGGGATGTAAAAAATGTGTACGCTAACTACAAAGGAAAAGCATGGTATAGAACAGAGTTTTTAACACCTAGTTTTTCAAACAAAAAACTTTTTTTAGCAATGGGTGAAGTAGGCATGTCTTATTCCATATACATAAATGGTAAACCTGTTGCTACAGTGCTTGCTGGAAATTATGAGGAAGAATTTGAAATCGAAAAGTTTGTGCGAAAAGGAGAAAAAAATACGCTTTGTATTTTGGTAGATAATTCATTTATATGGGGTGCTTATTATTCTTGGGGAGGATTACGAAGGACTCCAAAATTAGTTGTTAAAGAACCTATTTTTATCGATAGACAAGAAATTATTGCCACTCCAAATTTGATTACTGGTACTGCAAATATTTCTACAAATATTTATATTTCTAATTGCACTAAAATAAATCAGCTTGTTGAAGTTCATCAAACTATAAAAAAAAATAATCAAGAATATATAACCGCTTTAGTAAAAAAAATAATTCCTGCAAATTCAACTATTAAGCACACATTTAATCAACAACTCTCTAAAGAACAAGTGCAGTTATGGCATTTCGATCATCCACATTTATATAGCAGTGAAATTGCAATCACTACTTTAAATAAACCCACCTTTATTTTGAATAATAAATTTGGTATTCGAAAAATTGAGTTAGAAGGATATCAATTTAAGTTAAATGGAGAATCGGTTCGTTTAGCTGGCTATAATTGGGTTGCCGATGATAGAACTACTGGTAGTGTATTGCCTGCTTTTAGATACAAAGAAGATATCGATTTAATGAAAGCTGCCGGTGCAAATATGGCTCGTTTATCGCACAGACCATTACCTCAAGATGTGATGGATTATTTAGACGAAAAGGGAATATTAATTCTTGCAGAATTGAATGTTTGGCCAAGTCATATGATAAAAGATAGCAAAGTGGCAGAGTTATCTGCTACAAGATTGGTTCAGCAAAATTTTAATCATCCTTGTGTATTTGGTTGGAGTGTTGGTAACGAAAATGGTAGTTTAAAAGACTATCCAGCGGTTAATGATTATACAGCATCTATTATTCAGTTTATAAAGAAAAACTTAGACAGTACCCGTTTAGTAACCTATGTTTCCAATACAGCCGATTTTCAAGACAACGATGCTGCACAATATTGCGACGTAATTATGATTAATAAATATGGTGCTTTTGAGAAAGGAGTTGATGCACTAAAAAAACGATATCCAAATAAAGCTGTGTTTATGAGTGAATATGGTAGCCATACCGATAACCTGATTTATGATACACCCGATAAAACAGTATTTAAAAGTTTAATGGTAGATAATTTAACAGAAAAAGAAAACTTATTTGGATTCTCACTTTGGACGTTTAACGATTATAGAAGTACTTATCAAGCCCCTAATCCATTAACTACAACACCTATTCACCAAAATAGACAATGGGGTATTGTGGATGTGTATCGAAACAAAAAAAGGGCATACAAACAAATGCAACAATTTTATGCACCTATTACAAAAATGCAAGTTGCTTTAAGCAAAAATGTTAGTCCATTATTGGCAAATATTCAAATTACACCAAGAAAAAAAATAGATATTCCTGCCTATACCCTAAAAGGATATCGTTTTGTTTGGGAGACAAGGAATGATAAAAATATAAATATAGAAATGGGTAGTGTAGACTTACCTATTATTCAACCTGGATTATCAAACTTTCAATTTGATGTAACTGCAAAAAATGAAAAAATAGTCTCATTTAAAGCTTCATTATTATCACCTACTGGTTATGTTGTTGCAGATACAACTATTTATTGCTCAGTTCCTCAAGCACCGAAAATAGTACATACGGTTGCAAGCAATAGTGAATTCAGAATTATTTTTGAAAAACAGGCATCTACAGAGCAAGTATATGTTGAATACGAAGTAGATGGAGTGGTTAAAAAAACAGCACCTACAATCGATCATTATATTGATATTGGTAGTTTATCTATAGGAAAAAAATATAAGTTTTGGCTTGTTGCAAAAAATACATTTGGAGAAACGAAACTTGCAGATACGATTTTACATGCTCCAAAAGCAGGTTTTCAAACATTACCCCCAGTTATTTGGTTGTCTGAACCAGCAGATAAAGGTTTCTTTGTTGGTTATAGTTATCATTTTGCAGATAACTTCTATGAAATTAGATATACCAATAATTTGAATAATGAAAATAATTGGAAATATATAGTCACCAATACTTTTGGTTTAATGCAAGTTCCTAATTTAAAAAATGGGGTTACTTATTACTATCAAATCAGAAAACGTTCTGCTTTTTACGCAGCACCCAATCATTGGAGCGAATTAAAAACCATTACTCCAAATACAAATCACCAATATGGAAAAGTTACAGTTCATGGTTTTTTTCAAAATCAGAATAATCTTTTTATTAGTCTAACTCCATCCAAAAATGCAAGCAGTTTTAACATTATTTGTACAACAGAAGATGGTAAACAACATGAGTATCAATACAATGCAGCAGCAGTTGAGTTGATTCAAATTTCATTAATTGACTCACAAAAAGTTGTATCTGTTTTGGTAAAACCAATGCCTTTATAAATTCAGTTCGGCTAATTAGTTTTTAGTGAGAAGAGTTTTTTGTGAATTTTAATATTAATTTAATTCAATCTGCATATAGTTTTCATCTATTTACATACAACTTTTAGCTATTTAGGAGTTTGTTCACCTATATTTGATGAAAACTAACGCATGATTAAAAATTTACTTTCAAATTTTAGCCCTACAAAATCTTTTTTGTTCTTTGTTTTTTTAGTATTTGGTTATATTCAAAGTTTTTCTCAAAATATTTCTACCATTGCAGGAACAGGTACTCAAGGATTTAGTGCAGATGGTACATTAGCAACATCAGCTAACTTAAATTTACCTTATTCTATAACTGTTTTTAAGGGAACTATTTATTTTGTTGATCGAAATAACCAGCGAATTCGAAAAATTGAAAATAACGGTACGCTTAAAACGGTAGCAGGAAATGGTGTTGGCACTTTTGCTGGTGATGGAGGTTTAGCTACAGATGCTTCTCTTCGTAATCCTTATTCTATTGCTTTTGACACGGCTGGAAATATGTTTATTGCAGATTTTAGTAGTAATCGTATTCGTAAGGTTACACCTGCAGGTATTATTTCTACCATTGCAGGAACAGGATCTGCTAGTTTTAGTGGTGATGGTGGAGCTGCAACGGCTGCTACACTCAATTCTCCAACAGGTTTGTGTTTAGACACAAGTGGTAATATTTACATTGCTGATTATGGTAATAACAGGATTAGGAAAATAAACAAAAGTGGTATTATCAGTACGGTTGCAGGCAGCAGTACTAGTGGATTTAGTGGTGATGGTGGGTTGGCAACGGCTGCTACACTTCGTAATCCGTACGATGTTACTGCCGATATTGCTGGTAATTTATATATTGCCGATTTTTTAAATCACCGTATTCGTAAAGTTACACTTGATGGAATTATTAATACAATTGCTGGTTCTGGTGCAACAGGTAATAATAATGGTGGTTTTGGAGGTGATGGTGGATTGGCAACAGCTGCTGTATTAAATGCACCTGCTCGTTTAATAGTAGATAGTTTTTTAAATATTTACATTGCTGATTATGGTAATCATAGAATTAGAAAAGTAGCCAATACTACTGGTTTTATTAGCACAGTTGCAGGTAATGGCAGTGCTGCTTTTGCAGGTGATGGTGCTGCTGCAACGGCTGCAAGTATAAATACACCCATTGGTTTGGCTTTAGATACTTTAGGAAACTTACTTATCGCAGATTTAAACAATCACAGAATAAGAAAAGTTACTCCAACAGTACTTCCTCTTAAACTTGCTTCTTTTTCAGCAGTTGCAGTTTCAAATGCGGTGCATTTATCTTGGATTACATCCAATGAACTCAATATTGCTTCATTTATCATTCAACGATCACAGAATGGAATTGATTTTTTTGATATTGGTGTAGTAGCTGCAAATGGTAACGCTACTAGCAATACGAAATATACATTTAGTGATGTAAATCCTATAAACGGTAAAAATTACTATCGTTTAAAAATTGTAGATGAATATAAGAAAAAAGAGTTTAGCACTGTTTTACAATTTGGCTTTGGTGTATCAAACGGGAAGAATTTATTAAAAATTTATCCTAATCCTGCAACTGATTTTTCGCAGATTCAAATTGTATCAGATGAAGCCACAGAGGCTGTATTGCAAATTGTCGATTTATCTGGAAAAATTGTTTCTTCACATAAAAAATCATTAAGTGTAGGAACCAACGTTTTTACAATGAATAGTTTAAGCGAATTACAAGCAGGAACATATCTTGTAAAAGCAATTATAAACGGAAAAACAATTACTGAAAAACTACATGTTCGATAGACCTCGATATTATATGTTGACGATGTAAAGTATTGTATCGATTACAATTACTTTGTCTTCATTCTAAATAATGGTGTAAACTGTTCAATTCTGATGAGTGGCAGTTTGCACCATTTTTTTTGTTTTAATCTTGTATTGAAATTTTATTAATTACATTTTACCAATATGAAGTTTTTTTTAATTCCACTACTTTTCTTTGTTACTGTTTTAAAAGCCCAAAATATCAGTATTTCTGGTAAAGTAGTAGATAGTTTGTCTTCAAAACCATTAACTGGTGCAACCATTGTTTTATCATTTAAAAACAATACTGTTAATACTGTAGCAACAAACGCTGATGGATTATTTACTGTACCAGTATCTTCTAATTTTCCAATAGCAGTAACGATTCGTTTTGCAGGATACCAATCAAAAGAATTACTTATTTCAAACACCAATGAAAGCAATGCTATTCAATTAGGTACAATTGTATTAAGTCCTATTATTGCTTCATTAGCCGAAGTAGTGGTGAAAGGGAAAAAGCCACCTTTAGCATTTAAAGTAGATCGGCAAGTTTTTAAAACTTCAACTTTTGCTAATGCAAATGGAGGCTCAGGGGTAGATGTTGTTAGGAATTTACCCTCGATTAGTGTAAATGGACAAGGTGAAATTTCTTTTAGAGGCTCTACAAGTTTTTTGGTGTTGATAAATGGCAAACCAACGCAAGGCGATCCGTCTTTTATTCTTAGTCAATTACCAGCTAATGCCATTGAGTCTATTGAGGTTATTACTAGTCCATCTGCTGCTTTTGATGCGGATGGTAAAAGTGGTATTATTAATATTGTTACCAAAATAGGTACACAAGATGGCTGGATGTTGCAAGCAAATGCCATGAAAGGAACACCACCAATAAACGATTTTAACAATCAAAGAAATAAAAATCCACAAAGGCATAGTGTAGATATTGCAGCAAATTATAAGCAGAAAAATTGGGATATCAGTAGTGGAATTAATTATTTACGAAATGATATTGCTGGTTTTAGAGAAGGTGATGTTTTTACCACTATGAATAATGTAAAAACAAGTTTTCCATCTAATGGAGAAAGAAGTTTTACAAGGTATAATTATGGGGCAAGATTAGCCGTTCAATATCAACCAAATGCCAATAATACTATTGGTACAGCGTTTTATATTGGTAAACGTTTTCAAAGCCGTGTTGCCGATTTATTGTACCAAAATAAACGAGAAAACATTTCTACAGGCAATACAACACAATTCATTTATTTCAATGAAAATACACAAGAAAAAGAAGGCGTTTTCAGTTTAGCTAGTGTAGATTACAAGCATATTTTCGCCAATAAATCGTTCATTAGTTTTAGTGGTTTATACGAAGGTGCTAACTTAAGTGGAAACACATACAACAACAATTTGGCGTATCCATCTTTAAAAGATACGTTACAATACACATTCAATCCTAACCAAAATCCGTTACATGCTTATCGCATTAAAGCAGACTATACTTTAAAAATGGGTTCAGGTAATTTTCAAATGGGCTATCAATATCGGTACGATACTCAAAATGGAAACTTTACTTATTTAACCAAGGTATTGGGCACTTCTAATTTTTTAATCGATCCTCAATTTACAAGCAATGTTAAAGTTGTAAATAACTTACATGCAGGTTACATTCAATACACATCTATACTTAAAAATTTTACTTATTCTACTGGTATTCGTGTTGAATATTCTGATAGAAATTTACAGTTTTCTCAAAATGGCGGAAAAGAAAAATTAAGGCTTACCAACTTATTTCCATCTCTACAAATTAGATACACAGGTTTGCAAAAAACGGTATTGAAATTGGGTTTAAGTAGACGAATAAAACGAAACAATAATTTCGAATTAAATCCTTTTCCTGAAAGAGAACATTCTGAAACCTTAGAACAAGGTGATCCTAAATTATTACCAGAATTAATTTATAACCTTGAAATAGGTATTGAAAAATCGATAAAGAATGGAAGTTTTTATGTTGCCGCTTATTTTCAAAACATAAAAAACCCAATTCAACGAGTAAATAAAGTGTTTAATGATACCATTTTAAATAGGGTTTTTACCAATGCAGGTTCAGCAACTCAATTAGGTATTGAAGCCAATTTTACACAACAAATGACCTCTTTTTGGCAAACAGTTATCGGTGGAAATATTTATAAATATCGAATTAAAGGCAGCATTTTTAATGGTGGAATAGCGGTAAATAATAGCAGTTGGATATTTAGTTTCAACAGTACACAATCGTTTAGTTTACCCAAAAAATGGTCTTTACAATTGAGTGTAAATTATTTATCACAGAGGGCAACAGCACAAGGAGAGGATAGCTATTTTTTAACACCTCATTTAACGGTTAAAAAAACGAGTAACAATAATAAATGGAATTTTCAACTGCAATGGCTAAATATAGATGCAGGTATGAGAATCAGTAATATTCAAAGAATTACCACAAGAGGTAGTAATTTTTACACAACCACCAACTACATTTATGAACCCGATTTAATTCAGTTTTCAGTAGGATTTAATATTACTAAAAAGAACCGAAAAATAACTTTGCCAGTAAGTGAAATCGGTGAAAAAGAGTTTTAATATGCTGTAAAATGGTACAAACAGTTTATTGAAAAATATGATTGTTTGTACCATTTTTTGTATATCGAAAGGAATAAATAATTATGCATTTTGTTTTTTTCGAACCCTTCTCCAAAGTATTAATCCTATTGTAACCATGATAATCTGAGACATTGCAGCAAACATGGTACTAAAATCTCTTACGGTTTTACCCGCAAAATCTAAGAAATGATGTTTGTGTAAAAAAGCAAAACTGAACCCTTCAATTAGGTCATTATCATTCACTTTTGCAGCTAGTTTTCCAGTACTTGTTTCTACATACCAACGTTGATTGCTGTTAAAAGGATAGTTTACTTGCCAAACAGGTAATCGTTTATTTACAAAACCATATTCTCCTTCAAATTTTGTAATAATGGCCAACGAAGTGGTGTCTTTTTCAGCATGTTTACTAAAACTGCTAGCTAAGTAAGATGCATATTTTCTTTCACCGTTTAATAATGGTTGATAGTCATTCGTACGAATATAAATGGTAGATGGTGGAGGCACAGATTTATCTTTCATAATATCTGCCCTTGGTTTTGTATCTACTTTTTTTTGTGTTGAATCAAATGGCTTTTGGGTAAAAACCTGCCAATAGTTTTCTTTGTTTATTTCTACTAGACTAATATTTGTAATAACTTTTGGGTGAATAATAGCAGCAATCTTTGAAAAGTTCATTTCAATAGCATTTGCCTTGAATTGATGATTGATAAAATAGGTATCTCTATCATCGTTGCTAAGTTTTTCTAAGGCATGAAATGCTCCACTTGCAGTAAACATTAAAGTAAAAATTGAGAAAATTAATGATGTAAAACGGTGGTTATTTCTTGCTTTTACAATAGAATTACTCGATGTTTTTTTAGATGATGTAATGAAGAAAATGTATAAACCCATGATAGTAGTTGCAAATGCTAGTAAGCAAAACAATGCTTCTACAATAAATCGGCCTTTTCCTAAAAATGAAAGCCAACTCCAAGTATGAAACCAAGAAAATAGAGTGTCAAAAATTTTTCTTTGATTGTCCATTGCAAATGCAAAGCGGTCTTGAACCGTTTCTACATACAATTGAATGCCATCTGTTCTATCAAAACTTACTTTATACACAGGTAATAATCGATTGATGTTTTTATACTCATTCGTAAACTTTTCTATCAATTCTACCGATGTTATTTTGGCTCCACTTGTATCGTTCATGATGGCTGCTGTTGCATTTTCGCAACAATCATGTATAGCGGTGGAAACATTTTGTGCTGATAGTGTTACGTTTTTATTATTTGTACCTTGTAAAAATTGTTTTGCTAAATTTCTGGCATATAAATAATCACCATTTTTTAATAGTTTTCCTGTTTTTGTACTAATGTATTGCAACACATTTGTAGCAGGTAATTGCACTTGGTAAAAAGTGTTACCTGCCATTTGCACCATTCTAAAATTCTTAATTGTAGCAATATTGTTTTTAACCAAAGCGTCTTGCAACGGCATTCTTATTTGATTGCTATCTATTGCTTTTGCAGGAATAAATTGTGTGCCTACTTTAGGACGAAAAGATGTCATTATTGGATGCATAAAACCACTGATTGCCCATAGTAAAACGGGTATTGCAATCATTAAACTTGTGGTTCGATGCCATTTATAAATATGTTTACGTAACATGTTGAAATTATTTTTTAAAACGAAGTTTACTTTGGTTTTTATTAGCTGCATAAAGAACAAATAGTACAAGAGTGCGACGCCTATGCAGCTGAAAAATGAACAAATGCTGGCTTCATAAAAATTATTTTTTCCCTACGAAATTGTATTGAATGCCAAAGACAAAGGTTCTTGGTGCTCCTGGATTAAAAGTGGTTCGGTCGGTTGCATTGTTTCCTCTCGTTGCACTATTTGCAAACAGTACATTCGTAACATTCATTACGTTTGAGTAAACTTCAATTGCTTTCCATTTATAGCCTATTCTATAATTTAATTGATGATAACCTTCGTATTTAATGGTGTTAATTTGATTTTGATACCAACCTGAAACATATTGCCACTCTAAAGAAGTACGGAAATTTTTTAACCATGTAGGATAATAAGTAAACTCTGTATTCCAACTCCATCTTGGTGAGCTTGGCATTTCAAAGCCACTTAGGTTTTGGTATTTGTCAGCAGGATTTTTACTAATTTCAAAGTCTTCAAATCTATGTAAAGCCGTTGTTCCTCCCAATCTAAATGTAAGCTGTTCATTCGGTTTAGCAGTTAAACCAAATTCAACGCCTCTATGTAGCGTTTTTCCTGCAGATTGATAGTCGAATGAATTATCTGGCTGACGAATATTGAGCAATTCATTGCGTCCATCCATTTGGTATAAGGTTACATCGATATATACTTTATTATTGAATAAAGAAGCCCAACCACCTATTTCGTAGTTATTAAAATAAGCTGGACTTAAATTGGTATAAAACTCAACAGGATTGGTATTGGGTCTTGGTCTAAAAATGGCTGTTAAAGAAGGTGGTGAAAATCCTTGAGAAAAGTTGGCATATAATCCTCTGCCTTTTTCTAAATCGTATGTAAGGCCAATTTTAGGGGTAAATCTTTTGTAAGTAATATTACCTGTGGTGGTGTTTACGTTGTTGATGTAATCTAAATCCATGACATCATATCTTCCACCAACAGAAAAGCGAAGTTTTTTCAATGGTTCAAAATCGTACTGTAAATAGCTGGCATAATTGTTAATATCTCCATTGTAATTGGCAATGGGCAATTCAGGGCGTTCTCTATCAATGGTGTATTTTTCTACAAATCGTTTTGTTGGATCTAGTTGTGCATTCAAATCTATTCTGTACGACCAATAATCGTTTTTAGAAATATCTAATACAGCTCCAATAATCAATTTAGAGTTTAAAAAACCAAACTTTTGGCTGTGTTGTGCAATGATTCCATAACTCTCAAAATTGTTAGAGTTAATTTCACCTCTAGCTTTTGTTGGATCGTTTGTGGCACTTGCTACAGGACTCCATCGAATGGCATAGCTTGGATTTTGACCATGCTTATTGTTTCTTTGAAAAATGGTAATAAACGATTTAGCGTTCTTGTTCCAATCATGTTCTAACGTTAAACGAGAACGATACGCATCAGATTTTCTATACGTAAAATCAGAAGTACTTACATAGTTTCTACTGTAAAACATAGTGCTATCAACACTTCCAGCCATTTGAGAATAATATTTTCCATAAATAAAATTTCCAATCAAGCGTGTTTTATCGGTAAAGTTGTATTCTAGTCTAGCATTGATAGATGTTTTATCATAATCAGATGCAGCCATCCAAGAATTGGTTTGTTGGCTACTTAAACCACCAATATAAAATCCGAACTTTTTAATTTTTGCACCTGCACCAAATTGAACTCTACGAAAACCCCAATTATCAACTTGAACACCCACTTTTGCAGTTGGTACTAATGTTGGTTTTTGCATAATGAAATTAATGGCACCACCAACCGCTTCTGGCCCATAAATAGACGAAACGGGGCCTTTTACCACTTCAATACTACTAATGGCAAACTGATTAATTTCTAATAAAGCATTGTGATTAAATATACCCAATGGTCTAATAGGAACACCATCTTCCATGTACAAATAATAAGCACTTGTACCCATTGGTTGCCTAATTGCCATACCATGTTGTTCGTTGTTATAGCTTGGCATAATTACACCAGGCGTTTTATTAATTAATTCAAAAGCCATACTAGCTTTTGTTTCATCAATTAGTTTGGGTGAAAGCCTAGAAATAGCAACAGGACTTTGCGTTCTTAAGCTAGCTTCTCTATTGGCTGTAACGATTACAGATTGTAATTGTTGCGAATTTGGTACAAGGGAAATAATCAAGTTAGCTTTATTGGCAACGGTTAACGTTTGATAACCAATAAAAGATATTTTAAGTGAATCATTTATAGATGTTGTTTGAATGCTAAATTTTCCTTCATTATCGCTAAAAGCAACTGTTGGTGAGTGTTTTACGATTTGAATGATTGCTCCAATAATGGGTTCTTTGGTTTCATTATCTAATATTTTTCCTTGAGTTATTTGGGCTTGCACATTTGCACATAGCAAAACTGCAAGTAAAGTGTATAAACAATACTTCATTGAATGTAATTTTTAATGGTTGATGTTTTGGCTTTTTGCCAATATTGATAAATACGGTTACAGATGTCTACAACAATGCTTTTGCTACGATAAATGATAGCACTTAGCACAGCATAATTCAATGCCGTAAACAGAACATTTTATCAATAAGAGAATAATAAATAACTACGTTGTAGATACCTTACGCTTTGGGAGGATGGTAGATAGAAAAAGTAAAATTGTAGGCGTAGTTATTGGTAAAAAGTGAAAATTTCGAGTTGTTAAAAACAGAATAATTTGTTCTATCAATACATGCAAAAAACGATTTTGAAGAAAGTGGTAATTCGTATTTGTTATCGTTTTTTCTATCCGGATTTTCTTGATCTTTCTTTTCTTCTTGTTGCAACTTTTTCATCATCTGACATTTACCATTACAAAGCAATTTAGGTTTAGCCTTGTTTATACAATTCTTGGCATATTTAGCTGTGTTGGTAAAATAGTCAGCCATCACAAACGATTTGCTGAATGTTTGAGCTACAAATGCTGCCAGAAAAATGATTGCGGTAATATGTTTACAAACAGAAAGGATGCTAGTAATTTTTTGCAAATCTATATTCAATTATTTATAACAAAAAAGGAAATCAGCATTTTATTTTTGTTGAGCAATAATAGATGGATTAAAAGTGGTTTGAAATGTTAAGGTATAAATACAGTTTGTATGGTTGTTGAAATATTTAATGCGGACGCTTTTATAAAGTAAATACCGCTAGCTTTTTTTTGATAATGAAAGAATATGGTGCCATTGGTTAGCGGTGCAAACTTTTGCGTTGCTAACAATTTACCACGAACATCAAATAGCTGTAAAAATAGTGGAGAATTGATATTATTAGTTAGTTGAAAGAAACCGCCATTACTAGAGAAATTTCCCAGTTGTTTTAGAGTCAAAACAGCACTATCTGCATTAAAAAAGCGATTGTTTCGACAAATAATAGTAAACCTATTATTGGCTTTAGAAGCTGGATTTTCCGTAACTGAAAAATTTAATTTTGTTGCTGATGAAACAGATATGGGGCTTTGTTTTTGTAAAAATGCATCATGTATAAAAATGGTAATGTTGGTATCTTTAAATAACGTTGGTTGTATGTGTAAGCTATAAGTTTTAGGAAGCAAATTGTTAATGTATAAGTGAATAGAATCTGTGGTTGTTGGCATTTTTCTAGCCTCAATTGCAAATAATTTATTGTCGTTGTTGATGGCTATATTTTCATCTTCATTCATCATTTTTTCAGCATCTTCATTGCCCTGTTTATTGCTGAAATCTTTACCAAAACAAATGAATGCACCATCTGCTAATTGTAGATTATTGCTATTGTTTTCCATCCATAATTGAATATGCATTTTTCCATCTATGTTATACAAAGTATTTGAATTGTTAGATGAAAAAGTGTCAATTACTTTATGCGATTCTTTGAATGTTAAGTTTGGATTTTCTGCACTATTTTGAATAAAAAAAACATCAAATGGTTGAATAATATTGGTTGTTCTTTTTTCAATTGAACTGCCAATTCCTTTTGTATAAGCAATATAACCGCCTTTATTGTTACTTCCTGCTATGGTAGAATCCCAAATCCAATAGCTTGGAAAAACATTTGTTTTGTCGAGTTTTTCAAAATCAATTGGAGCTATGTAAGGATTACCTACACTGCTAAATGCAAATTGATTGGTAGCTAGGTTATTGTAGTCAATTGTTCCTGTAGCAATGCTTCCTTCGGCAATTAATGTGGTATTGTTGGGCGTATAATTATTGCTGAATAAATTAATGGTTCTATCTCCACGAATCCAAATTTTATAAGGCTTTCCTGCTATTAAATTGGTTGCATTTGTGTTTCTGATTGCTTGCCAACCAAATGCATCGTTATTGTTCACAAACATAGATGGATTATTGGTGCTGCTTTCATCAAATCCTTTCACTCTTCCACCAATGCCTGTAATATGTGTGCCAATATTGGTGCTGTTTCCAAAATTATTTTGCCAATTATTTTGAATAAAATTAGCAGTTGTTATTCCACTTGTAATGAAACGAAACATGGGTTTAGTTGTAGGAATAAAATGTTGAGATTGAAATTTGCCACCATTGTAAAGAATGTCTTTTCCCATTGTTTGAACAAAAGCAGTTTTTTGTAGGGGAGAAGCAAGCAATTGTATGGTTTTTCCATTTAAGTCTATTACACCATTTGAAACAGAAAATAATTTGCTAACGCTAAAATTACTGCCGATAACTACAGTGTCAAGATTGTTAAGTTGTATTGTTTGAAGTATGTTTTTACTAAAAATATTCCCATCAAAAAACTGTTTTTTACTGCCATTTAATTCTATTGCACCATTTGTAGCATCTATACTATTGGCTTCACCCACAAATTGATCACTAATTTGTAAAGTACCACTAATCAATAAATTGCTATTGGGTTGAATTACCAAATTTTTTACAGCAAATGTTTCTGTTGTTTGAATGGTTGGAAACATAGCTGCTTGTTCATAAACCACCACATTGTCAATTGATGTAGGTATATTTTTACCCCAATTATTGGCATTACTCCAACGGTTGTTTTGTGTGCCCATCCAAACATAATTGCAACCAAAATTGGTAGCATTTTGTGTATGTGCAATGCCTAATTGGTAACTGTTATTGGCTCCACTCATGCAAACGGCGTTTGCATCTTGCTTTATAAACGCAGAAGATTGACTGCTACTATTTGCAGAAATATAGATAATTTTTTCATGATTGCTAATACGTGTTGGATTGTTTTTATTGTCCACACTGTTTGTGCCTAATTGTCCAAGGTTGTTTAAACCCCAAGTAAATAAGCTACTATCTGCAGTAATGGCAATGCTATGTTTAAAACCTGCAGCAATCTGTTGCCAATTGGTATTGCCGCCAACTTGAACGGGATTATTCTTATTGATGAATGAATGATCGCCTAATTGCCCTTCTTCATTTTGTCCCCAAGCCCATAAAGTTCCATCTGTTTTAATGGCCAGTGAATGTTTATTTCCTGCTGCAATGGCTTTCCAATTTTGAGCATTGCCAATTTGTACAGGTTGCCATTTGTTGGTATTTGTTCCGTCGCCTAATTGTCCTGCATCATTTTGTCCCCAAGCCCATAAAGTGCCATCTTTCCTAATTGCTAACGAATGTTTTCCACCAGCTGCAATAGCTTTCCACTGAAAAGATTGTGCAATTTGTTGTAGTGAAATGGCATTATTGAAAGATGAATCTCCTAACTGCCCTTTATCATTTAATCCCCAACTCCATAAATTTCCGTTCGATTGTAAGGCTAAACAATGGCTATCTCCACAAACTACTTTTTCCCAATTAATGATTGAGCTAATTTTAGTTGGCGAAGCCGTGTTTTGTACACTATTGTTGCCAAGTTGTGCTTGGTTATTTAAACCCCAAGTCCACAGAGTACTGTCTTCTGCAATGCCGACACTAAAATCGTTTCCTCCTACAATATTAATCCAAGATAAATTGTTGGCTTTTATTAAACTAGTTGCAGTATTGGTTTTGCCGTTGCCTAATTGTCCAACATCGTTTTGTCCCCAAGCCCATAAAATACCATTTTTAGTCAATGAAAGTGTATGATTCTTTCCTACAGCTACAGTGCTAAAATTGTCTGGTTGAATGTATTTTACAGCTACGCTGATATTGTCTATAAATAAATTATTTCCACCTCCATTATATCCTCTAAATGCAATCATTATTTTTTCAAATGCACCAAACCTATTGAGTTGAATGGCATTAAGATTAAATGAATTCGGTGCAAATGGATACCACTCTTTGTTGCTACTATCTGTTGTTGTAGTTAAGTTTCTGCCTCCTTTTTTCCAGATAGAAGTAAATGTTTGTCCACAATCGGTAGAAACTAAAACTTCTAAACTATCAGCATCTCGTACATTTTTAGGCGTGTATTTATAAGAATGCCAGAAATTAAGTTGAATACTATCGGCATTTTTTACCCATATGTAAGGACTAAATAAAGTATCTACGCTAGCATATACATTATTAAAACTGTAGTTATACATTGCCATACTATAATTATCACCAGCACCAGTAGAGGATGTATCTCTAGCAGTATGAATCCAAGAACTTACAAAGTTTTTATTTCGATTATCCCATTCTTTAGTTGGAAAAAGGGGAGGATAATTGAAATTTTCAGTCAAAACAATTCCATTGCCTTTTAACAGTGGTTTTGTTGCTTTTGCTACGACATAGCCATACGAATATTGTAAAGCATTATTTGTTGTGAATATTTTAAAATAGTGCCAATCATTGGTATTGGCAATCTGTTGTTGAAAGTTAGAAGCATTGCCTTTATACACAACCTTTCCTCCACCTATTAAGTTGTCACCAACGGAATAATCTTTTCCATCTACAAGTGTACCTATATCGTTTGTGTTGTTGTAAACAATGATAATATTGTTGCTGAGTTGTGGCTTTGTGTACGAAATATTTACAGTATTGCAAACAAGTTGGGCATTTACATTGTTAACCACTTGTACAGTTTGTGATTGTAACAACTGCTTTGCTTTTAATACCGCTTTGTAAGCGTTTAATCTACCAGAACCAAGTAAACCTATATAGTTTTGGTTGGAAGGATAATGATTATCTACT